>JAEEGL013749935.1_pt1 | contig 41525 bp, 33 predicted proteins | sample 9134231 | NCBI WGS metagenome assembly JAEEGL01 (sample SAMN16246548, study PRJNA631951) | gut metagenome | biome: gut microbiome; feature: rumen; material: fiber-attached | host: Bos | place: Iran: Karaj | collected 2018-10
ATAAAAGCCACGCTTCTTGCCGGAATATGTGTTGTACTGATTGGTTTCGTTGCTTTCATGCATAATCTGTCTGATCCGGCTACAATCGGCCCAAGCCTTGCGGTGATGGTGCTTACTTCCCTTTATGCTTGTATAATCTCACTTATTCTTTTGATGATTAAAGGAAGACTCCATCGTTTTCATTCATAAACAATTCAGTTGTGATTGACAGCCTTATATGAGAAATCAGATGTCTTATGAAGATCCTCAAATAGTTCAGGAATGGCTAGATTCACTTAATGAGTTAGATGTAAAAGTTAAAAAGATGTTCGGCTGCTATTGCCTGTACTGTGATAAACAGGCTGTAGGCTGGATCTATGATAGTGTCATGAGCCTACGAGAGGTAGGCTTGGTTGACTCCTGAATCACTTTCTCACGAAACCCGCAGTAAATGCGTGTTTCTGAAATTTCATTTAAGATGTCATACACAATTATTATGGGCTTCAGACATAGGTTTGAAGCTCATTTTTCTTGACTAATATGTGCAATAAAGATAACATCTAATAATAATGTCTATTGGGTGAGGAAAAGAGTATGAAAGTGGGGATTTCAGCCTGTTCAAATGGGCATAAGCTCGAATGGCAGGATCAGATAACAGAGCTTGTAGATGTTCTTAGGGGGATGGACATCGAAGCAGAGCTTGCACCACATATTATCAGGACGTTTGATGATTATAGCGGTACAGATCAGGAAAGAGCTGAAGATCTCATGAAGTTCTACAGAGATGATGAGATTACAGCAATCTATGACATTTCCGGTGGCGACCTCGCCAACGGAGTTCTTAAATATCTTGATTTCGATATCATTTCAAAAGCAAATAAGACCTATTGGGGTTATAGCGACCTCACAACTGTCATCAATGCAATTTATACAATGACAGGAAGGTCGTCAGTTCTTTATGCGGTTAAAAATATGATCTGGTCAGAGGCAGAGGTTCAGAAGAAGCGCTTTGAAGGCTATATATCAGGCCAAAGTAATGAGCTCTTTGACTTGAACTATAGTTTTTTACAAGGAAAATCCATGGAAGGAATTGTAGTTGGCGGAAATATTCGGTGCTTTCTTAAACTTGCAGGAACTAAGTTTTGGCCTGATATGAAAGGAAAAATACTTGTTCTTGAAGCATTAAGCGGTGAATCAGGACAGATTGGCACCATGTTTAATCAGCTTGATGATATGGGAGTATTTGACCTGGTTTCCGGTGTCCTTTTAGGAACTTTTATAGGTTACGAGAAGGCAGGTCTCACGAAGTCTGTATACGATATTCTTAAAATGCACATTTCTCAGGAACTTCCTGTCGCCTGCACTAGAGAAATCGGTCACGGTCATGGATCAAAGGCCATAAAAATAGGCGAGAGATACAAGTTCTCTTGCAAATAGATTAGCTTACGAGGTGTTAAATGGAGCTTGTTAAAAGATTTATCCCATATTACAAACCATACATTGGAGTGTTCCTCTTGGACCTCCTGTGCGCAACAATATTGTCAATTATAGACCTGGCGTTTCCTCAGTTTCTAAGAGTTCTCAGGACAACGCTATTTCTTGAAGAACCGCAGGTAATTCTGGGAAGGCTTGGCATCATTGCCCTTATCCTCATTGGAATGTACGCCGTTAGATCTTTTTGCAGATGGTACGTGACATATCAGGGCCACATGATGGGAGCCCGCATGGAATCAGGTATGAGAAAAGAGCTGTTTGACAAGTTCGAAGAGTTCTCTTTTTCCTATTATGACACCCATAATACCGGCGAGATGATGAGTAAGCTTGTTTCAGACCTCTTCGACATTTCAGAGCTGGCGCATCATGGTCCGGAAAATATCTTCATTTCAGTGATAAAGATTATTGGTTCCTTGATACTCCTTCTTAGAATCAACGTTCAAATGACCTTATGTCTTGTTGTAGTAGTATTTTTCATGGCTGTTTTTTCAATTACCTATAACAAGAAAATGAGAGCGACCTTTAAGGATAACCGTAAAAAAATTGCAGGAATCAATTCATCTTTGCAGGATACTCTGGGCGGAATCCGCGTAGTTAAGTCATTTACCGGAGAAGAGATAGAGCAGAAGAAATTTAACGATAGCAACATTGCATTCCTTGAAAACAAAAAGAAAAATTATGAGCAGTTTGCACTTTTCCATTCTGTAAACAACCTTTTCGAGGGACTTATGTATATCACGGTGCTTGTAGCAGGTGGTTTCTTTATTGCAAGAGGACAGCTTTCCGGTGAAGAACTTGCAATCTATGCTCTGTACATCAATATCTTCATTGGACCGGTTAATGTCCTTGTGGAGTTCACAGAACAGCTTCAGAAGGGACTCGCAGGCTTTGAAAGATTCGTTGAGGTAATTGACACAAAACCTGCAATTCTTGATAAGAAAGATGCAAAAGAGCTGCAGAATGTCAAAGGTGTCATTGACTATGAGGATGTTTCTTTTTCCTACGAAAATGATGAATCTGTTCTTAGCCATATAGATCTCCATGTTGATGCAGGCAAATCTGTAGCTATCGTAGGACCTTCAGGCGGCGGTAAGACTACGCTTTGCTCTCTACTTCCAAGGTTCTATGATGTGACGGCTGGAAGCGTTAAGATTGATGGAACAGACATAAGGGATGTGACTCAGAAATCCCTTCGTTCTTTTATCGGTATAGTTCAACAGGATGTATATCTTTTCAATGGGACAGTAAAGGAAAATATTGCCTACGGAAGACCTGATGCAACAATGGAAGAAATAAGAAAAGCGGCAGAAGACGCAGATCTGATTGAATTTATCGAAAGCCTTCCAAACGGCTTTGAAACCTGGGTGGGAGAGCGCGGTGCAAGGCTCTCTGGAGGACAAAAGCAGCGAATTGCCATAGCGAGAGTATTTCTTAAGAATCCGCCAATTCTTATCCTTGATGAAGCTACCAGTGCTCTTGATAACGAAAGCGAGCGCTATATTCAGGAAAGTCTTGATAAACTGGCTCACGGCAGAACAACTATTACTATCGCCCACAGGCTTTCCACAATCCTTGGGGCAGATGAGATCATTGTTCTCGATGAAGACGGCATCAAAGAGAGAGGCAATCATAAAGAATTGATAAAACAGGGCGGAATCTATGAGAAATATTACACCATGCAGCTTGGTGCAATCTAATAAAGCATGTATTCTTGGATGAAATTACAGAAAACCGCATTTACTGCGGGTTTCGTGTGAAAGTGATTCAAGAGTCAACCAAGCCCTACAACGAAGTTGCCTTTAATTGGCTTGGTTGATACATTCTTGAATTTCTAATTCAAGAATGTATGGGACATGACCTTATTGGAAAAGCAATTTGGTTGATGATAAAGCATAATAATGAATGATCAAAAATGTCATATATTCATTAAATATTTGCAAATATACAAGTATTAAAGAGGAGAGTGTAAGAAATGAAAGTATTGGTAGTTGTTGATATGCAGAACGATTTTATCGATCAGGCATTGGGAACAAAAGAGGCAGTGGGGATTGTTGATAACGTTGCCAGGAAAATCGAAAACTTCGATGGAAAGGTAATTTTTACAAGAGATACTCACTGTGAGGACTATCTCGACACTCAGGAGGGGAAGAACCTCCCTGTAAAGCACTGCGTAAAGGGAAGCGATGGATGGCAGATTTCATCAAAACTTCCGGTTAAAGCAGATGCGCTTATCATTGATAAGCCAACTTTTGGCTCCAAAGTGCTTGGACAAAAACTGGAGGAAATCAATGCTTCAGAAAAGCTGGATGAGATTGAAGTTGTGGGACTTTGCACAGATATCTGTGTAATCTCTAACGCACTCCTTGCAAAGGCATTTCTTCCGGAAGTAAAGATTACAGTTGATGCTTCATGCTGCGCCGGAGTTACTCCGGAAAGTCATAAAACGGCTTTAGAAGCAATGAAAATGTGTCAGATAAATGTTATTGAGTGAGGAGTAAAATGAGAGCAAATACAGTCAAAATAGAGCCATTTAGTATGGATAATCTTGATGATTATTTCGATGCTTTTAATACAGAGATTACAAAATATCAGTGGCCCGACCCATTTGAGACTAAGGAAGAGGCAAGGAACCTTCTTCAGGAGTTTCTGGATGAGATGGAGAAGGAAGAGACGCTTTTTTATTCAATTAAGTCTGAAAATGGAAGATTTATTGGAAGCGTAGAAGCACATGGTCTTTCTGGAGATTGTCCTGAACTTGGCGTGTGGATAGTAGTAGATGAGCAGCACAAAGGATATGCATATGAGGCGCTCAGCCAAATGCTGGAGACAGCTTTTACTGACTATGGCAAAACAGCGTTTTATTACGAAGCAGACATCAGGAATGAAGGAAGCATGAAGCTTTTACAGAAATTTGCAGATAAGTATGAGATTATCGAGCAGAATCTGGATGAGATGGTAACAGATTCAGGAAAAGAGCTGAAATTGCAGGGGTATGTATTAAAGAGAAAAGGCTGTTACTTAAGAGATTCGTAATTATAATGCTAAGGGGATAAGGCGATTGCGGAATGCGTCTCTGTCATCTGCGTCGCCGTTCATTGTAGTGTATCTTATATGTGAACTGTCTTTTTTGGCATTGAAAGGTAAATATCCGGCTAAATCAAAGAGGGTATCATCAGTAGCCATGAGATATTCCATTTCATCAGTTGTCTTGTTATAAAAATGATGAATGACATTATCGAATGTCTCGCTCTCATTTCTTAGTGCTTCATAGATGCTATAATCCATTGATTCATCGTATTCATAATCATTCCATGTCGCATCTACTTCATACCAAATACCATCTAGATTGACTGCATTCCAGCTATGTCCGTTTGTGCCCTGCCTTGAAGATTCATCAGAGATATACTCTGCGTCTCCTGTGAGGATACAACATGGAATGCCGGCGACCTGGCAAAGATATTCAAAAGCAAAGCAATAGCCGCTGCATACTGCACTCTTGTTTACAAGTGCACCATAGGCGGTGTGACCTATATCATGTACTAAACAGTCGGTTTTCATTTCATCAAGAAGACCATAATCGTAGTTTACGAGAGAAATGAGTTTGTCATGTATTGCCAGTTCTACATCTTCTTTGGGAAGACTTAAGTTTATATCACTAAAGAATTCATCTGTCGCTGAATTAAACGCTGCTATCTGGTCTGATTCAACCAGGTTTTCTGCGTCCATCATATATATGAAAACTTTATAATTTGCTATGCTAAAGGAACGACAGTGGATCATTTCCGGATTAGTAATAAGGAAAAAGTACTCTGGATGATCGTAAACAAAAGCATCGTAAATATTCCAGAAATAATCTGATCCGAGTTGGTCGAGTTGATGAGTTGTTATGATGATTCCGTTTGTATAATTTTCACCATCTCGATGTTCTACAAGATCCTGAAACATATCGTAGACTTTTTTATCAGCGTCGTTTAAAAGATTATAAATTACATGTACGTTGTCTTTTTCAGGCGGAAGAGATATATCGTCATAATAAACACATTGGCCGTTTATATAAGAAGATGCTGTGAAAACCAGATCAGAATAAAGCTGCGACTCTATTGAAATATACCCATATTCATCCGGATTCATAGCGTTTAGTTCATCATGATATGCAAAGATGAAGATTATACAAATAGCAACACTAAGAATTACTGCAAATATTTTACGAGCACTACAATAATTATGCATATCGTTTCCGGTTTCATCTCGATATTCAGCTATGCTAAGATTGTATTCGTTTCTGCTCATAAAACTCACCTTTGATGTCAATTTTTTTGTGAAATGTGATGGGTTTTCGGAAATGTTATTTCGCTTTTTTGTTATTTTACTTATCGAAACATGGGAGGGCAATTAAATAAATCTTAAAAGACAATAGGCATTAAAAAGAACGAAATTCCGATGATTCCAAAAAGACAAACGCCGAAATCTCGACTACCTAAACGTTTAAATAGATTGTTGCGGACAAAAATAAAACTTAAAAACGGCAATTTATAATAAAATTTTAATATGTAAAAATGGTCGATATTTTTCCGAAAATGTTTTAGTATTATTACATAAATATTTTTTCGAAAGGTAATTAATCTATGGGATATATTGATGTGATTGCTGCTGCTAAAAAATGGAGGGTCTCGGAGCGAAGCGTAAGGAATTATTGTCAGAATGGCAGGGTGCCGGGAGCAATCATGGACAGAGGAATATGGTATATTCCTGATGATATGAAAAAACCAGCGCGGAAGCAGCGTCAGGGGAAAATACCGAGTCAGCTTTTGCAACGACTTAAGATGGAAAAAGAGTCGGGGATTCCGGGCGGAATATACCATAAGCTCCAGATTGAGCTCACATATAATTCCGGTCATATGGATGGGAAAGGGCTTTCTCATGAACAGACGAGATTTATATTCGAAACAAATAGTATTGAAGCTAAAGACAGTAGTGTTAACATAGATGAACTTTTAGAGACCGTCAATCATTTCAGATGTATTGATCTTGTAATTGATCAGGCCAATTATGTGCTGAGTGAAGCATTTATCAAGCAGCTTCATTATATTCTTAAATCGGGAACATCTGACTGCCGAAAACCGTGGTTTGCTGTTGGTGATTACAAGCGAATTGACAATGAAGCAGGTGGCATGGCAACTACCAGGGCTGCAAATGTCCCGGAGGAGATGAAAAATCTGATCAGTGCATATAATAGTACAAAAGAAAAACACCTTGAGGATATAATTGATTTTCACTGCAAGCTTGAAAAGATTCATCCCTTTCAGGACTGTAACGGACGCATTGGGCGTCTTATTATGCTAAAGGAATGCCTCAGAAATAATATCACTCCATTTGTCCTCGAGGATGATCTTAAAGTCTTTTACTATAATGGGCTGAAGGAATGGAAGAACGAAAGAAGTTACCTGAAAAATACTGTTCTTACTAGCCAGGACAGGTTTAAGACATACATGGATTACTTCGACATTAAATATGTCGACTAAATAATCAAAAACTAAAAACAATCACTGAATATAAAAATGACACTTTACTAAAAAAAGTGTCATTTTTTCATTAATGGCTCCTTCCTATAATGAAATCAACATATTTCTTAATCATTCTATTGGGAGGAAAAAGTTATGAGATTAAAGAAATTTATTGCATCTACTCTGGCTGGAGCTATGGCTCTTTCAATGGTTGCCTGCGGAAGTCAGGGAGCAGAGACTTCTACAGGAAGCACTGAGAGTGCACCTGCAGCAGAGGCGCCTCAGGCAAACACAAACACTGCATCAGTAGGTACAGAGGGAGAGCAGCTGGTTATCTGGACACTCGCTAAGGACCTTCAGACTTTTGCAGAGAAGTACGTTGAGGATCACAATGTTCAGATCGAAACTGTAGTTATTGAGCCTGCAGATTATGTGACAAAGGTTCAGACAGCTCTTAACGGAGGACAGACAACTCCTGACATTATTGTTGGCGAGCCTCAGATGCTTGAGGATTTCTATGATGCAGGATACTTTGAAGACCTCAATCAGGCACCGTACAACGCACAGGATTACAAAGGACAGATTGTTGATTATGTATGGGAAGTAGGACAGGATGCTGAGGGAATTCAGAGAGCAATCTCATATCAGATAACACCTGCAGGTATCTATTACCGCAGAGATATTGCCAAGAATGTTTTTGGTACAGATGATCCGGATGAGATTGGAAAGCTCTTTAAAGATTATCCGACAATCCTTGATACAGCTCAGAAGCTTAAGGCAGCAGGCTATCGAATTTTTGCATCAGATGCTGAGATGGGATATTTTTCAGGTGACTCTGCATGGGTTATAAATGACACACTCAATGTAGATCAGGCAAGAATGGATTACATGGACCTTGTTGTAGCTCTTTATCAGAACGATCTGACTGCATATGCAAACCAGTGGTCAACACCTTGGTATCAGGCTATGGCAGGCGAGGTGCCGATCCTTACAGCGGCAGTTCAGAGCTATGCTGATGATTCTGTAAACGTATGGGATGCAGAGGCTTTCGCTGAAGCAACAAAAGACCTTGCTAAGACTGAAGTATTTGCTTTTGGCCTTCCAAGCTGGGGCGTTCTTACACTTAGAGATAACGTAGGCGAGACATCAGGCAGCTGGGGTGTATGCTCAGGTCCTTCATTTGGTTTTGGTGGCGGAACATTCATCGGTATCTCAGCTATGTCAGAGCATAAGGACCTTGCTTGGGATTTCCTTAAGTGGGTTACTCTTGACGAGAGCACAGCTGAGTGGTGGATTGAAAAGTCTGAAGGAGACACAGTTTCACTTGTATCCGTTCTTGAAAAGCACAAGGATGATGAGAATGCGGTCTATGGGGGAGAGCATCTGTATTCATTCTGGCAGGGACAGGCGGCAGGTATCGATTACTCCAAGGTTACTCGCTACGACAAGATCATAAACGACGCATGGGGATCAGCCTGCAGCGCAGTTAAGACAGAAGAGATGAGCAAAGAGGATGCTATAAACGAGTTCTATGATGTAGTTGAATCAACATATCCTGAAATCAAGATAAACAGATAATTATTGTGGGAGGTAAGGATGAAAGGAGCGGTAACTAAAAAGAAAAACAGGAACAATGCAGCCTATCTGTTTGTCCTGCCTTTTATCATAGTGTTTTTTATATTCAGTGTTTATCCGGTGTTCAGGACACTGTATCTTAGCTTCACAGATTATAAGGGATATGGGGATCCCTCTTTTACAGGATTTGCGAATTATCTTCGCGTAGTAAAAGATAAGTTTTTCTGGAGATCTCTGCGCAACACAATAAAAATGTGGTCTCTAAATATTGTTCTTCAGCTGGGACTGGCATTTCTTTTAACAATTGTTTTTAGTGATATAAAGTACAAGATGCGCGGACTTGCCGTGTTCCGCGCAGTGTACTACCTGCCGAATCTTATTGCAGCAACTTCTGTAGCATTCCTTTTCAAGACGCTTTTGGACTGGAAGTATGGAACTTTTAACCAGATTCTACTTGCAACGGGGCTGGTGAACGAACAGATTAACTGGCTTGGACAGAAATCTACTGCTTGGGCTGTTGTATCTGTGATCCAGGCGTGGATGTGGTTTGGAAATTCCTTTATCATCCTGATGGCAGGAGTTCAGGGAATTCCGAGTGACTATTTTGAAGCAGCTGCAATAGATGGAGCGGGCAGATGGAAAGTATTTGGAAGCATTACGCTGCCGCTTCTTAGGCCAATCCTTCTCTATGTTGCAGTCACATCGCTTATTGGCGGTTTACAGCTCTTTGACCTGCCATTCCTTATCAATGGAGTTGCCGGGGCCTCTACTGCCGGCGAGCCGGGAGGAACACTGCAGACGGTTGTAATGTACCTGTACAAATTTGGCTTTGAAACGCATCAGGTAGGCTTTGCATCTGCGATTGCTTACACATTGTTCTTTATTATACTTTTTGTTTCTGTTATGGAATTTAAGTTTATCGGAGGAAAGGAAGATTAAGAGATGGCTACTAAGATAAAAAGAGCTATACTTTACATTTTACTCATTGGCCTTGCGCTTATGTGCCTTCTTCCCTTCTGGCTGATGATGGTGAATTCCACCAGATCCGGAGTTGAGATTACTCACTCCTTTTCATTTCTGCCGGGACAGAGCCTCCAGGATAACTGGAAAGTACTCTTTGACTATGTAAATCTATTCTTGGGACTTCTCAACAGCGTCAAAGTGGCGCTCCCGGCGACCCTCCTTACAGCATATTTTTCAGCCATTACAGCATTTGGTATGGCTATGTATGAGTGGAAGGGTAACAATATCCTTTTTAGGATAATCGTGATATTTATGATGATTCCGGCGCAACTTTCACTTATAGGATTCTATAACCTGTGCCAGAAGCTTCATCTTATTGATTCGTATATACCGCTGATCATTCCTGCGATAGCATCACCGGGAATAGTATTTTTCCTTAGACAGTACGTAAAGGCAACACTATCAAAATCGCTTATGGAAGCAGCGCGAATCGATGGGGCATCAGAGATACATATTTTCCACAGAATCGTACTGCCTATAATGGCACCGGGCATTGCTACTATGTCTATCGGATCATTTATCGGTAACTGGAACTCTTATCTGCTTCCTCTCATTCTCCTTAACACGCCAAGGAAAATGACTTTGCCGGTTATGATTTCCACCCTGAATGCAGCTACCGATCTTCAGAAGAATCAGGGAGCTATTTATCTTGGAGTTGCAATCTCAGTAGTTCCGATAATCATAGTTTTCTGCTTCTGCTCGAAGTACATTATCAGCAGCATTTCTGCAGGCAGTGTAAAAGAATGAACTATAAAAGCTGACGTATTAACACTATGCGTCAGCTTTTACATTAGATTCTTGATTAAAAAACTCTGGTATGTATAATAGTAATACTATGAAAATAAAGAAACTTTTTCTTAAAAATATAATATCATTATCTCTTGTTTTGTTCATGGTAACTGGATGCGGAGAAAAGACTGATGGAAACTTTGCTTCATTAGAGCAGAGAGATGCAGAGATAAAAGATTCTTCTTTGGCAGGAGATGTTACTTTTGACTGGTATATAAATTTCTCCTGGTTCAATACCAAGTGGGGAGATAATGCTGTCTCAAAGGCTATTACGGAAAAGACCGGAGTGAATATAAACTTTATCACTCCCCAGGGAAATGAGGAGGAGAAGCTGAATGCTCTCATTGCCTCGAAGTCACTTCCCGACCTTATTACTCTTGGCTGGTGGGAACCGCAGGTCAACGATATCATTCAGGCTGATATGGTCTACGCGTTAAACGAACTCGCGGATGAATATGACCCATATTTTTGGAATGTCTCTGACGATCAGGCTGTCAGCTGGTATACACAGGAGGATGGCAATATCTACGGCTACCCCTGCTCATCCGTAACGCCTGATGATGTGGAGAACAACGATAACATCGGCTCCAATCAGACTTTCCTTGTGAGAAAAGACATATATGAGGCAATTGGAAGCCCTGATATGACTACCATTGAGGGCTTTGAGGAAGCCGTGAAGATGGCGGCTGAGAAGTTCCCGATAGTTGACGGCAAGCCTCTTATACCTATTGGAGCACATTTTTTTGATGATACCGGAAATGTTTCTTTTGATCAGTATATACAGAACTTTTTGGCAATTCCCTACGAAAAGGATGGGAAGCTCTATGACAGGTACACAGATCCTGAGTATATAGAGTGGCTTCGGATGTTCAACAGATTATCCAGAGAGGGATATCTTTCAACAGATGTATTTATTGATCAGAGGATACAGATGGAGGAGAAGATTGCGGAGGGTCGGTACTTCTGCATGCTCTATCAGTACACTGACATGGCTGCGCAGCAGAAGGCTCTTTTTGCAAAGAACCCGGACAGCATCTATATGGCAGTCGATGGCCCTAAGAATTCAAAAGGCGACGACCACGTACTTCCGACCAACACAGTCTGCGGCTGGACCATAACCATGGTTTCAAAGAACTGCAAGAATCCGGATAAGGCAATACAGCTAATTGATTACATGATTTCGGAGGAAGGGCAAAAGCTCGTGTATCTGGGAGTGGAAGGCCTGACATATGATGTGACCGAGGGAAAAGAGATTGTAAAACCTGAAGTTTTGGAGCTTTTAAACAAAGACCGCGGCGCGTACGATGCTCTTTACGGCGCAGACGATGCGTACTGGATGTTTCAGGATAATGTCATGCAGCAGAACTGGCGACAGGATAATGAGAGCCCCACAACACAGCTTGAGGAGTGGACCTACAAATATTCGGCCTACATGGGACAGTACGATGTGAGTTTTCCAGCAAACAGTGAAGAGAGCTATACCGATGAACTTATCGGAAAACTCTGGGGAAGTACGTTAAAAGAGCTTCTTTTAGCCGAGAGTGATGAGACTTTTGACAATATATTAGAAGAATTTAAAGAAAAGCGTGATGCCCTTGGGTATCAGGAGCTTTTGGAGAAAAAATACAAATATGTCATCGAAGCCAAGAAAAAGCTTGGACTTGATTAAAAGTCTAAAACTGAATACCAGACTAACGGGAATCGTGCTTCTTTTTGTAATGATCCCTGTAGCTATCCTCGGAGGAATTGTCTTTTACAACATGGAGCAGTCTACCATTCGCGAGAACCTCAGCTTCATGCAGTCCACCATGGAGAGACGAAAGGACAGTATCACCAACAACGTGGATTCTATCAACATGTCCACGCAGTTCTTTTTGTCAAATGATAAGATGAACAGTATTCTTATTGATGCTGCTATCGGAAAAGGGCATTCTACAAAAGAATGGATTGATATCTACGAGGTGGATGTGGCAGCGCTGGAGAGGCTTATCAACAACAACCCGGTGCTTGGCGCAGTGAGATACTATGCTGTAAATGACAATGTCCAGGAGATGGTTCCGGTTCTTTTTAGCGGCAGCAGAATGCACAGGCAGGAATGGGCTTCTTTAGCTGAAGAGGGCGGCTGGGTATTTAATTATACCGACAGGCTTTTTGACAATGCAGATCAGACACCGATGCTTGCGCTTATCACACCTGTTGTCAGCAGGCAGTATGGCATTGTTGGCGTTATTGAAGCGAATATGTCCATGAAGACCATGTTTCCTTCGATGTATGAGGATATTGAAGGTGAGAGCAGCTGCTTTGTGACTGATTCGGGAAAGGTTATATTTGGAAGCAATGAAAATGCTGATGCTGAGCAGATAGCAGTTTCTCTTTCCGATGAGTTAAGGGCAGCAGGCGGTAAGGATCTCCCCGGCATAACAACTATTTATGATAAGGGAAAAAAGACTGTTATTTCCGGAATGTATATTTCTGAACTTGGCGGCACGCTTGTTTCAGTTGACGACATTCACGAAAGCCTTGCACAGGTGTACAGGCTTAGGAACAACTATGTTGTTGGCATGATCCTTATTTTGGCCATGATGTCTTTTATCATAAATCTTCTTGTAAATCATGTACTAAAGAAGTTTTATGAGGTTCTTTCTACGGTAAGACAGGTAAGAAACGGCAATCTCGACGTAAGGACCAGGGAAGATGGGCGAAACGATGAGATGGGCGAACTTGCGCACCAGATCAACAGGATGCTTGATGAGATCCGGAAGCTCATGGATGAGAACATCAAAAGAGAAGTATTGGTCAAGGATTCACAGATTAGGGCTTTGCAGAATCAGATAAATGCTCACTTTATCTACAATGTCCTTGAATCAATAAAGATGATGGCTGAAATGAAAGAGGAATACGACATCTCAGATGCCATCACAAGCCTTGGAAAGCTCCTTCGCTACAGCATGAAGTGGACTTCTGAGACTGTGCTTGTCTCTGAAGAACTTGAGTATATCAAGAACTACATGGCGCTGATAAATCTTCGTTTTGATTACGAGATATATCTTGCTGTTAATATTCCTGAGGAAATCATGGGGCAGAGGATTCCAAAGATGAGCCTTCAGCCCATTATAGAAAACGCCATTATCCATGGAGTTGAAGAACTTGCTGATGATACAACGATATACATCAAAGGTATTCCTGAGGGCACGAGCTGCACAATTGAGATCACTGACAACGGCAGGGGAATGAGCGACGAAGAAGTTGAGATACTTCGTAAAAAGATATCCGGCGAGATACAGACAAAGGGCACTTCCGGAAACGGAATCGGCCTTAAGAATGTACAGGATAGGATACACATGGAGTTTGGGGAAAAATACGGACTGGATGTGGCTACGAAGGAAGGGTGTTTCACAAAGGTTTATGTTCGTATACCCATGGCAGACAAGGGCAATAATGCCAGGTAATGGTACAGCGAAATGTGTATGAGATATAGTTCGTTAAGGAGTTTGTATGAATACAGTTTTGGTAGTTGAAGACGAAAAGCTCATAAGACAGGGCATTGCAACTATGATCAAAAGGACAGGAGTTCCTGTTGGCGAAGTCATAGAGTGCGCTAACGGCCTGCAGGCGATGGAAGTCTTAAGAGAAAAACATATTGATGTGATGTTCACTGACATCCGCATGCCTAAGATGAACGGAATCGAGCTAGTGCAGGCCATGCAGGAGATTGAGAATCCTCCGCTTACGGTGGCTGTAAGCGGCTATGACGACTTTTCTTATGCTGTAGATATGATGAGACAGGGCGTAAAAGAGTATATCTTAAAGCCTGTTGAGAGAGACAAGCTTAAAGACGTCATGGAAAAGCTCGAGGAAGAGCTTGTAAAGAGGGAAGAAACGCAAAAAAAAACTGAGTACGCAGGAAAAAAGCTTATAAAGTATCTTCTTATGGACAAAGAGGCATCTGAAGAGGAGCTTGAGCCTGTTACAAAGATACTTAAGGCTCTGGCCGGCGACAGTTACTTCTTTTTTGTGACAACTGAAGTTGACCCTGCCTTATCTCTTTTGCCTGATCTTGAGTCTGTTGCGACGATAGATGGAATGGAAGTATACATTCTGGGAGAGGATCGGAAAGAAGATTTTGAAAAGGCTCTTGAAGAGAACAGCAAAAGGTTTGTTTCCTATGGAGGAATGAGCGATATCTGTGTTGATGGTGCGGATTTAAAGAACGGGTATTTAAAGGCAAGGAAGGGGCGAGAGATATCTTTTTGCAGGAGCCAGGCCTATCCTTCTGAGTTAAAAGAAATGAGTATTCCACAGGCTCTTTTGGAAAATGGAAAAAAGCTTTGTGATAAGGAGGCGATTTCTACAAGGGTTCAGCTCATAGGAACTGACAGGAAGGATGCGCTTTTAAAGGAATGGAACGGCTTTTTTACTGCTGTTAAGAGAGGCCAGATAGAGCCTTTGCTCTTTGAGAGAGCAATGAAGGAGTTTTCAGCAGAGTACCTTAAAGTATATAAAAAGGAGATTCCGACAGAGTTTTTTTGCCCATATTCATTTCTTAATCTTGATGAATATATGAAATGCTTTATGGATTATCTTGAGGATGAGGGAAAAGAAAATGCTTTAGGAGCCGAGACTGACCAGAATCAGCTTAAGATAAAGGCAGCAGTTGATTATATCAGGGAAAATTATACAAAAGATCTGAATATGGCAGTTGTTTCAAATGAAGTATCCATGAATTATTCGCTGTTTTCAACTGCTTTCAAGAACTACACCGGAACGAATTTCGTGGGCTTTGTGAGGGACCTTCGAATAAATGAGGCAAAGCGTCTTTTGTCTGAGACGGATCTTAGAATCTATGAAATATCTAAAAAGGTGGGCTATGACAACGACAAGCACTTCATGAAAAGCTTTAAGATCGCTGTTGGAGTTTCCCCCAAGGAATACAGGAAAAACGTGACATAATAGAAATATAATCCCGGAGAATTGTGTGAAAAACACTCTTCTTCGGGATATTTTTTGACAATTAACGATAAAAAATATTTTTTTTTGAAAAAAAGTGTTGACATACTACGACAGACGTATTATATTTTACTATGTCAGACGTAGTACGACAGTAATAGCAACGCCTGATATAGTACGATAGATGTAGCAACGACAGATGAGGTAAGTTATATTGGAGCGGAGGTAAGACAGATGCAAGAAATCAGTAGTGATGTCATCCGCGGCTACAACGATACGATAATCCTTTATTTTCTGCTGGGTGGACCATCTTATGGCTATGAAATATCCAAGAACATTAAGGCCGAGAGTGATGGCAAGTATCTGATCAAGGAGACAACGCTTTATTCAGCGTTCACAAGACTTGAGAAGAACGGATATATCGAATCGTTCAGTCAGGAGGCAGAGAATGGTAAGCGCAGAACCTACTACAGAATAACTGAGGCAGGTAATGCGTATTACCGAGAGAAGTGTGAGGAGTGGCTTTTAACTAAGGATGTAATTGAGAGATTCATCCGGAGCAAAGAGGAATCAAGCGTAAAGCTACTCGAAGATAAGGGCGAGGCCGGTAGCGCAAATACCAGCGAAGGCGTTGAACTTAAGTTTTGAAAATCTTATTGGGAATTCTTATTAGAGAAAAAGTGAGGAAATGGGTGTTATGGAAACATTAAGAAATTATCTTGAGACAATGTTCGCAAATCTTCCTAATACAGCTGATGTGAACAGAGCTAAACAGGAATTGTGGACAATGATGGAGGACAAGTACAACGAGCTTATTTCAGAAGGTAAGACTGAGAATGAGGCAGTTGGAACTGTTATCTCTGAGTTTGGAAATCTCGAAGAAATCGCTGAGGCAATAGGACTTCAGCAGGTAATAGAAACTTATGATGCTCCTGATATCAGGATGTTATCACTTCAGGAAGCTAAGGATTTTGTCTTTGACACAGCGCGCAGACAATTCATGATCGCAATTGGCGTACTTCTTTTTATCATAAGCCCAATCGGACCTATCCTTGGCAGTGCATTTAGCGGAATCGGAATTCTTCATATCGGAAGCCTGATGGAAGCCATCGGAGTTATATTCATGTTTCTTGCTGTAGCTATTGGTGTTGGAATTATCATCATTTCTTCCTTGCCGATGAAGGAATGGAAATTCATGCAGGAAACAGCTTGTGGCATAGATTACGCAACCGCAGATTTTATCGCTATGGAAAAGAAGAATAATGAGACCGAGAAGAACTTGATGCTTGCAGTTGGTATTATTTTCTGCATAGTAAGCATTATCCCGGTTGCATTCTTTGGAATGGTTAACTTCCTTCCTTTCCTTACAGAGGCTGTTGGACCTTCACTCCTTTTCCTTATCTCAGGAATCGGCGTTATGCTCATAATCACATCCGTTGGTAAGGACAAGGCTTATGACAGACTTCTTAAGCTCAACGATGAGAAGACTGTTGCAGGAAACTATGAGAGCACAAGAAATTCTGTAGTCAGATATGCTAATGAGAATGTTGGTTTCCTTATGGCAAATTATTGGAGAATTATCACTTGCGTATATCTTATCTGGAGCTTCCTTTCATTCCAGTGGTACAGAACATGGATAATTTTCCCAATTGCAGGTATTGTACATAGTTTTCTTAAGAAGAGCTATACTTCAAAGGACGGTGAGAATAAATGAATAAAGCTTTAATGTCGTTACTTAGTTTTGTAACAGTTTTAGCAATTATAGCGGGGCTATATATCCATGTTTTTGGATTTACATTTGGAAATAGCGGGAAGGAGACAAGCATGGAGGAAAGTTTTCAAAATGTTGAGGAGATTGTAATTGAGGGCAATCTGTTCAACTTAAGTATCAGGGATGGAAGCTCTGATAAGATCGAGGTTCGATTTGAGGGTGCAGAAAAGCTCGCACCCAAGATGGAACTTAATGGAGGAAAGCTCTCAATAATTCAGCCTAAAACAAAATTCAAGATTAAGAGTCTTAAGGAACTTTCAGGTAAGGCTGAGCTGTCAATCAGTATTCCTAAGGAAACAGAGCTTAAGAGCTTTGACTGTGAACTTGATCTTGGAAATATTGAAGCTGACAGCATTGTTGCAAAGGATTTTGATATCAAGGCAAGCCTTGGCAATGTAGAAATTCGCGAGTTTACAGCGGATGATGCACAGATCACAGCAAACCTCGGTGACGTTGTTATCAGGAAAGCATATTTTAAGGATATGGATATCGACGCCGACCTTGGAAATGTAGAACTTGAAACAGTGACACCTGTATCAGAGTACACACTTGATATTGAGACAGACCTTGGGGACAACGAAGTTGAAGGTAAAAAGGTTGAATCAGAATACCACAGCAAGGGATCTGCAGGAACAATAGATATTGAATGCGACCTTGGAAATGTGAGCGTTTCTACAGCAAAGTAATTAAAAAATACAGAGGCAGCTTTTAGTGACTGAATTTACTAAAAGCTGCCTTTAAATTTTATTGCTTTTTAATAATTAAAATAGACCAAATATCGTATGATTAATACACACTGCCATGAAGTGGAGTTTATTCGTATAAAATCGCAGAAAACATCAATCTGATATAAGAGATTTGTTTTTAGGAACAGCAGAAAGGAGAATTTATGACACAGCCCTTACAGAAGACACCGGTTGAACTTGAGGTATTTGATCTGGCTGAAGATGTGGAGAATAAGTTTGCACATCTTTTATCATCAAGAGCTTTAGCGAGCATTGAGAGAGTCGGAGGCCATGGTGTAGGAGTTGCCGTAAGAGACGGAAAAGACCTGATTCCGGCCGGCGCGATGGTATTTTTGACCGATAGTGTCGAAGGCGACGAAGGCATAGAGTCCATTCTTGAGATAATCTGGATGAGTGTCGATGAGGAATACAGGAATATGGGCGTCGGCAGTCGTATGATGGAAATCTTTGCTGAGGTCATAAATAATTCCGATGTCACCGGTGTAATCTGTGATGTTCCTATTTCTTCAGAGTGCGACGAGCTGGTAAGATTCCTTGGCGACTGGGATTTTTCTTTTAACATTATTGATAAGAATGAGTATTTACTTACCTGGGAGGATATTTCCTATCACCCGATTCTAGGGAAAAAAGGAAAAGCTCCTCACGTTTCTGCTCTTGGAACTATTCCACAGGATATGTTGGCAACCTGTTTCAGAACACTTCAGTTAAAAGAGTGGAGCTCCCTGACTATAGACGATCTCGATCCTAAGCTGAGTGGAATCTACTTTGAAGGCAACACACCTGAAGGAGTGTTCCTTATAAGAAGAAGCCCCGAAAACTTCGTTGAACCACTTCTTTTTACAATAAGAGAAGATTCAAAGGATAGTGCAAAGGTAATGAAAGAACTTCTTTTTCATAGCATAAATGCCTTTGCTAAGTTACCTGAGAATATTAAAGATGAAACAGATATTTATATACTGATCCGCACTTTGCGTGGAGCGGAGTTGTGGGACAAGCTCTTTTCACATATTGAGCCGGCTATAATACGCCGCGGTGTCAACTTTCTCAAGGAGGAATAATTATGCCGAGACCAGATCAGCTATTACAGCAAAATCATAACAGTGAACCTATATTCAAGATTGATCAGGCGCAGGAACTACAGTTTCAGGCGAATGCAGAAGATGTTGCTGAAAAGCAGAAATCGATAAATTTTGAAGGTAAATTTGAATTAAAGCCCAATATGTATGTCAAAAGATATGTGAATGACAACTATATAGAGCAGCATCATATTGATACGGCATTCAATGAGGCAATGGAAAAGAACAATTTTAAAAAGAATTATGGGCAGATCAAAAAGGCCAAGCAGGGAGAAAAGAAAAAGAATTTTGACGTCCAGAATTCTCGCGGATCGCAGTACATGCTTGAAGGAGAGAGTGTTCTGCAGTTTGATTTTGGCGGCACAGGGGCCAAATATCTTGAACGAGGCAGAATGGATAGAAAATACCCTACAGCAGACATATATGGCCACGGAATGGAAATGCCTGTAAAGGACATGGAGCTTACAAGCAAATTCGGCAGGTTTATGAGAGCGTGCTTTTCATGGCTTCCGGGTGTTTGGAGCACAAAGAAAAGAGATGATTATGTTACTAAATACAATGCTGCAGCCAAATATAATCGCGAGCAGATAAAGAAAAACTATGGCGAGTCCGTTACGCTTGTAGATAAGAAAGGCAAGAAAAAGACCTTTGAGCATATCAGGCGAAAAGATGAAGTGAATTCAGAGACAGAGGCAGTTAAGACTCGTTATACTTTTGCAGGCCCCACTCTTCTTAACGGCGGCGATTATCAGATGGAGAATCTTGAGGAATATGCACTGGCACTTGGAAGTGCCTGGCTTGCGCCTAAGCTTAAGAAAATTGCAGATCTTGTAGGCGACGGAGAAGTGCCTGCGGATGTAAAGCCGCTTCACGTTATGTTACAGGGACACAGCCGCGGAGGCGTTGCAGCTTCAATGGCTGCCATGAGACTTAACAAATGGCTTTACGATCATTTTGATGAAAAGATAGCAAAACTTGTAATATTTGACACTATTCAGTACGATCCTGTTCCGGGAAAATTCTCCCGCACAGGCATTCGCGAAGTTGCTGACCTTGGTACAGAACAATACTATGATAAGAACGGCAATGTTACGGCCAATAAAGCTGAGGCAAAGTACCGTTCACTTGGAGAACAGCAGAACTCTACAGTTGTTTATTGCCTTAGAACCTTTAAGGACCACTGGTTCACGCCGCAGCAGATTCGCGGTACAAAGAGGATTATCTTCACTGTAAGGGATCATAATGCAATCTTTTCACATGAAACCAACAAAAAATTCGGTAGTGATGTAAAAGAGCATCGTTCACCATATATCGATGTGGAGAAAAATAAGGCATTCAGAGGTTCGGCTGTTAACCAGATGGATGAAGGAATCTATTTTGCAGATGGTAATAATGTTCTTCATAGAGTTCATAACCTGGGTGAATATCAGGATATGTGCGACAAACTCTTGCCGCAGGTAGCTAAGGATCATCAGAAAAAGCGCCAGGATGTCCTCGATGCAGTTGCAGAGGCATGGTTTGAAAAAGAATTTGAGAAGGAAATTGGATCAAATGAAGAAAATGCACATTATAAGCAGAATAAAGTGAAAGAGTAAAGTAAAAGGAGCAAGCGGGTAATTAAGCAATTGAAAGAAAACTAGATGCTATCAAAGACAGCAAGTTTTGGGCATGATCATAATATATGTGCGAATCATTACGACGAGGAGGAAATTTTCAAAATGAAAAAATCAGGAAATGCTGACTTCTTTGAGCAACGCCGAAAGGAAGCATTTCCTGATTTTTGAATTTATGAAAATTCTGACGAAGGAGTTGTGAGCACAGATATTATGACATGCCCAAAATTTGCGTCCTCAATCACTGTTCAATTGCTGTAGCGGAGCCATATGCTTTAACGGGCTTGCCGTTTTCGTCGTAGATATTGGTGTACTTGATGAGGAATGGTACACGGTCGGCGGTTAGTGGCATCACAGCTTCAAGGTGCTCGACACCTTCGGCAAGCTGCCTGTGCCAGTCACGGTAAGTGTCAGCGTAATCGGGCTGGAATAAGCCATTTTCTATTACGGGCTCCGGATAGTTTTTGAGAAGAGGCGGAAGCCCCAGATCACGCATGCATCTAAAGCATGGGCGCATTTCCTTGGTGGAGATGGTGTATTCCCATGAGTAGGTATTTGTGTGTTCGCTTGCCCATCTGAACTTGGCTTCACTTTCAGCGACTTCATAATACAGTCTCTTTTCCGCTGTAATATTGTGGATTATGGAGTATATGAGATACTCGCCTCCGGCGTGACCGATGGTGCGCAGATAGTTTCTTATGCACATTCTGTCGGTTCCGCAGCACTTTGAGCTTAGGATCATCCAGGTTTCACATCTCTCTTCATCACCGGAATCAATGGCCTTTTTTATTGTTTCCTCAAAGATTACCTTGCTTTCCGGTTCAAAGTACTGCCAGGGATCAGATTCAATGAAATCCTTCTCAGAGATATTCATTCCAATCTCTTCGATGTATTTTTTATTAACACGGACGAATTCAAGCTTGCCCTCTTTATACATAAAGACAGCTGCGCCGCCGACATAGTTGTTGAAAATAAGTGTCTCAAGTGAGCTGGGATCCCAGAATCTGTCTGCGTGGAAGGAATCCAGAAGTTCGATGGGAGTTCCAATTGGCTCGTGGTGGGACTGCTGTATCTTTTGCAAAAAATCTTCCTCAGGTACAGGCTTGGAATAGAGGTATCCCTGGACATAGTAGCATCCGATGCTCATCATGAAATCGGCCTGCTCAATGGTCTCGACACCTTCGACGATAATAGGGGTGCGTAGCCATTTCGCCATCTGTACGACAGAGCGGATGATAATGCCGCCTCTTCCGCTGATGTTGCCGTTAAGGAAGTTGAGGTCGAGCTTAATGATATCAACATCCAGGTCCTTTAAGATGTTGAGAGATGAGTAGCCGCTTCCAAAGTCATCCATCTCAACAATGTAGCCGAGTTTATGGAATCTTTTTATAACGGAACTCATGAGTTCAATTCCGCCAATAGCAGAAGTTTCGGTAATCTCTACGCGCAGGTATTTGACCGGAATGTCATATTTTTGGCGGGTCTTTTCAACGTCGTCCACGTAGGCATGCTTAAATATATCGTTCCTGGACATGTTAAAAGAAATAGGGACGACGGGAATATCATTGTCTAGGCAGTTTCTGAGAAACTTACAGGAAGACTCGACCATTTGGATGTCAGCCCTGTAAAGAAGATCATTTTCCTCCAGAACAGGAATAAAATCGGATGGATACTGCATTCCACACTCGGGGTCTATCCATCTCATCAGAGCTTCAGCACCGGTCATTCTGCCGGTGGAATGATTAAATTGTGGCTGATAATAAGCAAAAATGTGTCCGTTATCGATCGCTTCATCAAAGTGAGCTATCAGCTCTTCGCTGGACATACTTCTTGGCATTCGTTACCTCCAATAATGCGTATAATCGAGCTTTTTGACTGTATGATTCAGCTGGTAAAAAACAATAGTATCTCTTGTAAATTTTATCACAATAACATAAATTTATATACCACTAGATATTGTTGCAAAAGGCTGAGAATCCACAATTTTAGCGCGCTTTCACCTATCAGCACCTATGTTAATATGAAAATTTGATTAAGTTTGTAAGTTTATAATGGCGAAATAGCTGATGGAAACGTATAATAGCATTTGGCTGGTTATATCGAGTAAACAAGGAAAAAAGGGAGCTATGCCCCAGAGATTATCAACATATCTTAAAAATCAATATGGTGAAAAAGTTTACAGGCTGTCCCTGTCTTCCGGTTGCAGCTGCCCTAACAGAGAGGGCGGGCAGAAGGGATGCACCTTCTGCTCAGAAGGCGGATCAGGTGAGTTCGCAAAATCCGGAGAAGACATACTCGAGAGCATAGACAGGGCAAAGGAGCTTATCAGAAGTAAGACTGATGCGAGAAAGTTTATTGCTTACTTTCAGTCTTTTACCAATACTTACGGAGATGTTAAAAGGTTAAAAGAGCTGTATATGAAGGCAATAAGCCCTGATGAGATAGTAGCCTTGTCAATCGGCACCAGACCTGACTGCGTGGGCCCTGAAGTCATGGAAATGCTTAAGGAACTCAATGCCATAAAGCCTGTATGGGTAGAGCTGGGGCTTCAGACAATTCATGAAGACACAGCTGTCAGGATTAATAGAGGATACCGGCTGGAAGTCTTTGAAGATGCGTATAGAAGGCTTAAGGAGGCTGGATTTACAGTCGTTGTTCATGTTATACTTGGGCTTCCGGGCGAATCTAAGGAGGATATGCTTGATACAGTAAGGTATCTTTCCGGTTTGAATCCGCCACTAGATGGAATAAAGCTTCAGAACCTGCAGATCCTTAAAGGGACGAAGATGTACGAGGAGTACATGGAGGAAGAAAGAATTCTTGCTTCATCTGATGAAGCGGCCTATAACCGCGATTTTTACATCATGTCCATGGGGGAATACACAGACCTTGTGGCGGAGTGTGTAGCTCTTTTGCCAAAAGATACTGTGGTACACAGGATGACCGGTGACGGGCCAAGACGCCTTCTTGTCGCTCCGCTTTGGAACCTCGATAAGAAGAGAGTTATAAATATGCTGAATAAAAAGGTGAAAATAGATTAAAAGAGAGTGTTATGGGACAGAAATTATTTGAAACAAGTGACAGGCAGCAGGCCATAAAATATAAATTCACATTGAAAGAGGCAATTATCGGAGAGCCCGAATTCTACAGGAGAGTTGCTCTTGTTGTTGTGCCAATGATCGTGCAGAACACGTTGTCAAATATTGTAGGACTCCTTGATAACATAATGGTTGGCCAGATTGGAACGCTGTCAATGTCTGCGGTTGCAATCGTCAATCAGATCATGTTTATCTTCTATCTCTGTATCTGGGGATCGCTTGCAGGAGCCGGAATTTACAGTACGCAGTTCTTTGGAAAAGGAGATATGGATGGAGTAAGGTCAGCCATCAGATTTAAGCTGATCACAGCGATTACTATTTTGACTATCGCGTGTACTATTTTCCTTAACTTTGGCTCTAAACTTATTTCGCTGTACATATCAGCTGATACCTCTGCGGAGGATGCTGCGACTACTCTTGGATTTGCAACTTCCTATATGATGATCATGCTGATAGGACTTGTGCCATTTAGCTTAACTCAGGTCTATGCCAGCGCAATGCGTGAGTCAGGAAAGACAACGCTTCCTATGATCGCCAGCATGGTAGCAATGACAGTGAATTTTGTATTTAATGCGCTTTTGATCTTTGGTCTTTTGGGACTTCCTAAACTGGGCGTTGTGGGTGCTGCGATTGCGACTGTTATCTCCAGATTTACAGAGCTTTTTATCATAATCTATGGAGCTCACAAACCTCATGGAAGATATCCTTTCTTTAAAGGACTATACAGACATTTCAGGATTCCTCCGGCTCTGATTTTGCCGATCTTAACAAAGACACTTCCGCTTCTTATGAATGAGTTTTTGTGGAGCCTTGGCCAGGCCACTCTTTTGCAGGCATACTCTGTAAGAGGAATTGCGGTGATAGCGGCCATGAATATCAGTGGTACTATTTCACAGATATTCAACGAAGTTTTTTTATCCGTGGGAAATTCCTGCGGCATTATTACTGGACAGGAGCTTGGCGCCGACAGGCTTGTGAATGCCAGGAGGACTGCTTGGAGAATGGCGGCCCTCAGTATTGGAAGTACCATCATTATGGGAAGCCTTTTGGCACTTGTTGCTCCAATTATTCCACAGGTTTATAACACTGAGCCTGAGATCAGACAGCTTGCAACCCGCTATATTTGGGTTGTTGCAATTGTTATGCCTATTAATGCCTACGCTAATGTGGCATACTTTACACTCCGTTCCGGTGGAAAAACAGCTGTTACTTTCCTTTTTGACAGCTTCTTTACCTGGATCGTTCCGGTACCGGTTGCCTACATACTCACAAGATACACTGCACTTCCGGCTATTACTGTATTTATCATAGTTTCACTTGTGGAGTTCATAAAGTGCGTTATCGGATTTACTTTGGTAAAGAGCGGAATCTGGGTTAGAAATATCGTAAAGAACGCGTGAAAATGTGCTTTTTTCAGTTCTTTTAATTAATAGGAAAACATAGTATTATTGTAATTGCATTGTTTATTTTGGTGCGTGTCTAAATGCAAAAATATGTGTTCTTGAATACAATGCAAGAATATATTTAGAGATGTATCTTTGGTTTGGAATTGTAATAATCAGGAAATAGATTAGGTATCATGGATTTATTTGAATATATGCGCGAAAACAATAAGGAAAAAGAGTCACCGCTTGCCGCCAGGATGCGCCCGAGGACCCTCGATGAAGTTGTGGGTCAGCAGCACATAATTGCCAGGGACAAGCTTCTTTATCGTGCAATAAGCGCAGATAAGCTAAGTTCCATTATTCTGTATGGCCCGCCAGGCACAGGTAAGACAACTCTTGCCAAGGTTATCGCAGGAACTACAAAGGCTGAGTTCATGCAGATTAATGCCACGATTGCCGGCAAGAAGGATATGGAAGAGGTTGTTGCAAAGGCCAAGGACAATCTCGGAATGTATGGCAAGAAGACGATTCTTTTTATAGATGAGATTCATAGATTCAATAAGGGACAGCAGGATTATCTTTTGCCTTTTGTTGAGGATGGCACAGTTATTCTGATCGGTGCTACTACAGAAAATCCTTATTTTGAGGTGAATGGGGCGCTTATTTCCCGTTCAATAATATTTGAGCTTAAGCCTCTTACCGCAGGTGATGTCAAAACGCTCCTTGAGCGAGCAGTTACTGACAAGGAGAGAGGAATGGGGGCTTATAAGGCTGTTCTTGAGCCTGAGGCAGCAGATTTTCTGGCTGACCTTGCAGATGGTGATGCAAGACATGCTTTAAATGCTTTGGAACTTGGCATTCTTACCACTGCAAGAAGTGATGACGGACTTATCCATATCACCAAAGAAGTTGCCGAAGAGTGCATTCAGAAGAAGGTTGCCAGATATGACAAGGATGGCGACAATCATTACGATACAATATCTGCTTTTATCAAGAGTATGAGAGGGTCTGATCCTGATGCGGCCGTATATTACCTGGCCAGAATGCTGAATGCAGGCGAAGATCCCAAGTTTATAGTAAGGCGCATGATGGTTTGCGCATCTGAGGATGTTGGAAATGCAGATCCGCAGGCGCTTCAGGTGGCAGTTGCAGCTTCTCTTGCAGTTGAGAGACTTGGAATGCCGGAAGCACGCATAACTCTTGCACAGGCTGCAAGCTATATTGCGACAGCACCCAAGAGCAACGCATCGATTTGCGCTATTGATGACGCTTTGGAAGAAGTCAGAAAGACAGGAAATCTTCCTATTCCTACACATCTTCAGGATGCCCATTACAAGTCAGCTTCTAAGCTTGGCCATGGCATCGGATATAAATATGCTCATGATTATCCGAATAACTATGTTGAGCAACAGTATTTGCCCTATGAACTTAACGGCAAGGAGTTTTACAGTCCGTCGGGCAATGGTTATGAAGTAAGGATAAAAGAGCACATGAAAAAGCTGAAGGGCAAGGATTAATGAGGAAAACGAGGGGCAAGAGACATACGGGTGCCAAAGCCCGTAAAAACAGAAAGCTGGTTATATTGAGCGGAATAGTAGCGGGGGCTGCTACTGTTTTTGTGCTCGCAGTAGCTTTCTATGTTATATTTGGCATGAATCCGCCCAAAACTGAGGTAGAGGATGTTGCAGCTACTGCCTCATCAATTGTGGAGCCGGAAGTTATTCCGGAATATCTTAATCAGACGATAATCGAAGCAATTGTCTCAGGAGGAAAAGCGGTTACGGACGCTTTGGCAGGAAGACCTGAGACTGTTGAGATGACAGATGAAAACAGGGACAATTTTGTCACTATTAACAACTGTCTTATTGAAGATAAATCAAAGGTCAGGATTGAACTTTCTTCAGAAGGTGTGCCCAAAAGTGACGATAAGTATTATTATCTTTTTCAAGAGGCAACCTACGAAGACGGAATTGCTGAGGGCGCAGAGCCTATTGCTAAGACCTACAAGAACGAAGAAACTTCTTTTACCATAAATCTTAACAAGGGAAGTGAAGATTCAAGACTTTTTTCGAAGTTTACAATTGCTGTTAAGCAGGGGGATGAGTACGTTTCCATAAGTCATCCCAAATACATCACAAACCCTGAAGCCTGTGCGGGCTACAGCTATGGCGGAATGAAACACTCTTCTATCAAGGGAATCCTGCCTGATCCGCTGAGAATAGGCGAACTTGCGGACTTAAATGTCAGCTATTGCGCATACAACATACCGCTGTCCCACATACTGGTTCCATCCGGTGGAATCGCGTACAGCTACGGCGGTGTTACATATCATTTCAATACCGGAGTCATCAATAACTACGATGATCTCTTTAAACGACTTAATAATATGGGAATAGATGTTGCGGCTATCGTACTCAATAACGCCAATACATCAACTTACCCGGCTCTTACGCATCCCAGTGCAAGAAGGGGGTCAACTGCTCCTTACTATATGTTTAATGCTGCTGATGAAGCGGGAGTTAAGGCCTGTGCTGCTGTTGCAAGCTTCCTTGCAGGCAGATATTCGGGTTCTGGACATGGCAACGTCAGCATGTGGATCATTGCTAACGAGGTCAACGCTAGAAAAGAATACAACTACATGCCTTATGTAGATGTTAATACCTATACAATTGCGTTTACGCGGGCATTCAGAGTTTTTTACAACGCCATCAAGAGCCAGAATGCGGCGGCCAAGGTCTATTTTTCCATAGACCAGAGATGGACACTTAACTCCAGTAAAACAGGAGACTATGATGCCAAGGATGTACTGGATATCCTGGCAAACTCTTTTAACGAGTACGGCGACGTGGATTGGGGCCTTGCGGCTCACCCATATTCATATCCCAATGGAAATACGGCTTTCTGGAAGAGCACTAAGTACACGACTCATGACATATCTACGCCTGTCATTTCCATGGATAACCTGGAAGTCCTTACGAATTATATGCAGACAGAGCCGATGCTAAATCCTGACGGCAAGATCAGGTCCATAATTCTTAGTGAAATGGGATACTCCTCAACTTCCGGCGAAACAATGCAGGCTGCAGCTTTTGCCTATGCCTACTCGATCATGGAGAAAAACGGCCATATAGATGCGCTTATGCTCTCAAGGCAGACAGATGCTTCTGACGAAATTGCGGCTCTCGGACTTGCACTGGGCCTTGAAACAACAGGCGGCAAACATAAATATATCTACAATGTATTTAAATATATTGACACAGATAAGAGAAAAGACGTAATTTCTTTTGCATATGATATAGTTGGTAAAAACTTTGATTAATTAGACAGACAAAAGAGGAGAAAAGTTATGACAAACGCAGAGAAAGCACTACAGATGCACGAAGAGTGGCAGGGAAAACTATCAATTCAGTCAAAAGCACCGGTTAAGTCCAAAGAGGACCTTGCAATAGCTTATACACCGGGTGTTGCAGAGCCATGTAAGCTTATTGCTGAAGATAAGAGCCTTGCTTATAAATACACAATTAAGTCTAACACTATTGCTGTCGTATCAGATGGAAGTGCTGTTCTCGGACTTGGAAATATCGGCCCCTATGCAGCTATGCCTGTTATGGAGGGAAAGGCAGTTCTCTTTAAGGAGTTTGGCGGAGTTAACGCTGTTCCAATCTGCCTTGACACACAGGACACAGAGGAAATCATCAAGGCCGTTACTTACCTTGCTCCAGGTTTTGGCGGAATCAATCTTGAGGATATATCTGCTCCAAGATGTTTTGAAATCGAAGAAAGATTAAAGGCTAAGCTTGATATTCCTGTTTTCCATGATGACCAGCACGGAACAGCTATCATCGTTCTTGCAGGTATCATTAACGGCCTTAAGGTTGTAGGAAAAGACAAAGAGAATTGCAAGGTAATTGTCAATGGTGCAGGTAGTGCCGGAATTGCCATAACAAAGATTCTCCTCAGCTATGGCTTTAAGAATGTTACAATGTGCGATAAGTCAGGCATTCTCAATAAGAAGTCTCCTGATCTTAACTGGATGCAGGAGAAGATGATGGATGTAACAAACCCTGAGCAGCTCAGTGGAACACTTGCTGATGCACTTAAAGGCGCAGATATCTTTGTCGGAGTATCAGCTCCGGGTATCGTTACTAAAGAGATGGCACAGAGCATGAACAAGGACGCTATCATGTTTGCTATGGCAAATCCTGTTCCCGAGATCATGCCAGATCTTGCCAAGGAGGCAGGTGTTCGCGTAATCGGAACAGGAAGAAGTGATTTTCCTAACCAGGTTAACAACGTCCTTGCTTTCCCGGGAATATTCAAGGGTGCTCTCGAGGGCGGAGCAAAGCAGATCACAGAAGATATGAAGCTTGCTGCAGCAACTGCTATCGCAGGTCTTGTTCCAGACAGCGAAGTAAGCGACGAGAATATTCTTCCTGCAGCCTTTGATCCACGTGTTGCAGATGTTGTAGCCGCAGCAGTTAAGAAGTTTATTTGATATTTATGTGTTTTATGGAGGATTATCTGTGAGTTCACAGTACCTTACTTTATATAAGATGATCGTTATGTACATGCTAAAGCGCTGCGATATGCCTCTTAGCAAGTCCCAGATCTACGATTTCATATTGGATAAAGAATACACCACTTTCCTCACGCTTCAAGAGGTGTTCAGCGAACTGGCCTCTTCTGAGCTTGTTTTGGAGAAAACAGCAGCCAACAGAACTTACCTTGAACTTACCCCTGAAGGCGAGGAGACGCTTAAGTTTTTTGGAAACAGGATAAACCCTGCTATTAAGATCGAGATTGATGAGTATCTCAAGACTAACAGCATGAAACTGAGAAATGAAGCATCAATCCTCTCTGACTACCAGAAGACCGGCGATAACGAGTATACAGCAAGGCTTACTGCCAAGGAAAATGGTCAGAACCTTGTAGATATAAGTCTTATCGTTCCTACAGAAGAAATAGCCCAGAGCGTATGCAACAAGTGGCAGGAAAACAACGCTGACATCTATCAGTTCCTCATCGAGAAGCTGATGTCATGATGAATTATGGTACGGCTCAAAGTAGGGGCCTGAATAATGAGTTGATACTAAAAGGCATCCTTTGGGATGCCTTTTTGAATTAACTAAAAAAAGGAAGCGAAAATGCTTCCTTCCGGCTGTGTAAATAGGCATAAAAAAAGCTGCTGACGAGAATCGAACTCGTGACCTCCGCACTACCAATGCGACGCACTACCGACTGTGCTACAACAGCTTGTTACCCTTTCGAGTCACAAAAGATATTATATCAATACCAATATATACTGTCAATGAAAAAAGAATAAATGATATCAGCAAGATATTTGACAAAAAATGAGAAGTAAAAAGGCAGAAACTGTATTGTTAATTACAAAGTAGCAGTATAGAATTAAGCTATTCAAAATCGAAACTGCATTTAATATGCGTGGGGTGAATTATGAAAAAAACTAATACGAAGTGGAAGTATCCAAGGACCAGATTGCAGTGGCTTTGGGACAACATGGAGGGTGGCAGATTCCTTTATATCTGCGCGATGTTGGGCACGGTTGTATACAATATGTTACAGCTGACAGTGCCTTTTTTTTCTGGGAAAATTGTCGATAATTTCCTTTCCGGTAAGGATGCCAGGCAGAATCTTACCGAGCACACTGATCAGTTTTTCCTGCTTTTAGCGCTGATGGTAGGTCTTACGATTTTAAGGTGCGTTATTGTGTATCTTGACTGTATGGCATACGAGAAGGTGTCACAGCACGTGCTCTTTAAAGTGCGCAATTTCCTGTATGACAAGATCCAGAGACAGGACATGAATTTCTACAGTAAGTACAGAACCGGAGATCTTATGACAAGAGTTACCGGTGACCTTGATGCTGTGAGACACATGGTAGCGTGGGTTATCAGAATGGTTGTCGAAGCTGTATCACTTGTTTCAGCTACAGCCATCTATTTTATCGCCATGAACTGGCAGCTGGCTTTCTGCCTGCTTATTGTGGCTCCGCTTATCTTTTTCATTATTTATGTATTTAAACTTTTGGTTGCTCCAATGCATGCACTTCTTCGTGAAAAGCTTGCATATATGAACACTGTTGCTCAGGAGAATATCGCGGGGAATAGAGTAGTAAAGGCCTTTGCCCGCGAGGACTATGAGATCGAGAAGTTTGATGACTGCAACACTGATTACAGAGATACCAACAAGAAAACTGCAAAGGTATGGCTAAGGTTCTATCCTTTCGTGGAAACACTTGCAAATATGCTCTCTGTAATTCTTATCCTTGCAGGCGGTCTTTTCATGATCGATGGAAAGCTTTCAATGGGTGAGTATGTTTCATTCACAGGTCTTATCTGGGCTATTGCAAACCCAATGAGGCAGCTTGGAAACGTTATGAACGAGTTCCAGAGATTCTCAGCTGCTTCTGCAAAGGTTATGGAGATCTACTACTCAAAGCCTGAGATTGTTGATGCTCCTGATGCAATTGACAAGCCTGAGAGGTTTAAGGGTGAAGTTGAGTTTAAGAACGTTTCTTTTACCTATGCCGATGCTAAACTCCCTGTCCTTGAGCATATTTCTTTTACCGCAAAGCCGGGACAGACTATAGCGATCATGGGCGAGACGGGATGTGGAAAAACGTCGCTCATTCATCTTATTCCAAGATTCTACGAGCCTACTGAGGGTGAGGTTCTTGTGGACGGCGTGAACGTTAACAAGCTCAAACTTCAGCAGCTCAGGAAAAATATAGGTCTTGCGACTCAGGACGTACTTTTGTATTCGGATACCATTGATGGAAACATCGCTTACGGTGATGGAACAATCAGCAAAGAAGAGGTTGTGCGCTTTGCCAAGTACTCAGCAGCATCTGACTTTATCGCTAAGATGCCTGAGGGGTACGATACGATAGTCGGAGAAAGAGGCGTAGGCCTTTCAGGTGGCCAGAAACAGAGAATATCTCTTGCCAGAGCCCTTGCAGTCAGACCATCAATCCTTATCCTTGATGACACAACTTCAGCTGTCGATCTTGAGACGGAAAAAGAGATTCAGGAGAGCCTTAGAAATCTTGACTTCCCATGCACCAAGATCATTATTGCTCAGCGTATTTCTACTACTAAGGATGCTGATCAGATACTTATCATGCAACATGGCGAGATCACAGAGAGAGGAACTCACGAGGAACTGATAAAGAAGGGCGGCTACTATGCAGATCTTGTAAAACTGCAGGCCGGCGCATGAATAAATCTTATAAGGAGACCAGAAATGGCAAGAAGAAATACATATAAAGAAGATGAAATTCTAGAAGAGCCCTTTGACCTCAAACATCTCTTAAGGGCTTGGGTATATATAAAGAAACATGCGGGGAAAATGGTTTTGGCGCTGGTTCTTTCTGCTCTTGGCGGAGCAGCAGCGCTGATGAGCCCGATGATCGTACAGAGGGCACTTGATGTTGCGATTCCGGAAGCTGATGTCAAAATGCTCTACAGACTGGTTGTATACGCGGTAATCTTTTACATTACCAGTGTTGTATTTACCACAGTTCGCTCATATATCATGATAAATGTAAGCCAGGATATCATTTATCAGATAAGAAGCGACCTATTTAAACACCTTCAAAAGCTTCCTTTCCAGTACTACGATGACAGGCCACAGGGAAAGATACTTGTAAGGGTGGTTAACTATGTAAACTCCGTTTCAGATATGCTAAGTAACGGACTTATAAATGTAATCCTCGAGATAATAAACCTTGTGTTCATTGTCGTATTCATGCTTATCGTGGATGTGAGTCTGAGCCTTGTTGTTCTCGCAGGTGTTCCGTTCCTTATGGCTTTCATGTTCTGGATCAAGAATAAGCAAAGAAAGGCATGGCAGGCAGTTTCAAATAAGAACTCAAACCTCAATGCTTATCTTCAGGAAAACATTGTAGGAGCAAGAATAACACAGATATTCGCAAGAGAAGATGAAAATGCTGAGATATTTGAACATCTTTCATCTGATTGCAGAAAGACCTGGATGACTGCCGTAAGTTACTCTACAATGGTTTGGCCCGGAATTGATACGATATCAGTTCTTGTTAGGGCAGCGATCTATCTCTTCGGCCTTCTTATCTTTTCACAGGGGCATGAGACACTGGGTACCATCGTTGCGATCTCAAGCTATGCTTCAAGATTCTGGCAGCCTATCATGAACCTTGGAAACATCTTTAACGGCTTTATCAACAATATGGCTTACCTTGAGCGTATTTTCGAGGCTATGGATGAGCCGGTTACTGTTGATGATGAGCCTGACGCAGTAGAGATGAAAAAGGTTGTCGGAGAGGTTACTTTTGAGAATGTATCTTTTTCCTATGAGAAGGGAAAAGAGATACTGCACAACGTATCCTTTAGCGTTAAACCGGGTGAGAGTGTTGCTCTCGTAGGTCCTACAGGCGCAGGAAAGAGTACCATCGTAAGCCTTATCTCAAGATTCTATAACGTTGATAGCGGCAGAATTTTGATTGATGGACAGGACATTTCGAAGGTGACTTTAAAATCCCTCCGTTCGCAGATGGGAATCATGCTTCAGGACAGCTTTATCTTCTCGGGAACAATCGAGGATAATATTAGATACGGTAAGCTTGATGCTACTCAGGCTGAGATCAGAATGGCCAGCAAGACTGTATGCGCCCACAGCTTTATAAAGGGAATGCATGACGGATACAGAACAGAGGTTAAGGAGAGAGGAGCACTTCTTTCTCAGGGACAGAAGCAGCTGATTTCTTTTGCGAGAACTCTTTTGTCTGATCCCGCAATTCTGGTTCTTGATGAAGCAACTTCAAGTATCGATGTTCAGACGGAAAAAGCTCTGCAGCAAGGCCTTAATGCCATGCTTGCAGGTAGAACAAGCTTTATCATCGCACATAGACTTTCTACTATTACAAAGTGCGATAAGATAATGTACATCAACGACGGCGGAATTACCGAGTGCGGAAGTCATGATGAACTCATGGCCAAGCGCGGCGACTATTATCATCTTTATACTGCTCAGATCGAAGGTCTGGAAGCTGTTTAAAACTAACCTGAAAACCTATATGTTCTTGGGCATTGTCCAAGAACATATAGGTTTCTTGTCTATATGTGTTTTTTTATATATAATAATGATATATGCGTTGATTTGACATATTGTTACAACTATTGTAAAATCTGTGAAGTCGCTTTTAAATCATATGCTATATAATGCATTTTAGATTGAAAATAACAATATGAGAAGAAAGAACGAGAAAAACAGAAATTTTATAATATTGATATCCTTTGCTACAGTATTTTCATTGCTCTTGGGAGTTAGTCTTAAAGTAACCGACAACTCCGAAGTAGCCTCAGCTGCAGAGCTTTCCAGTACCGTTAAGGTTTCATCTATTTCGCTTGGCGCGAATAACACAGATGGAGTTTCACTTGAAGAATACCTTGCTTCAAATGGCAGGTTGTATGAGGATGGTGCGGGAGACACAGATCTTGAAGAGGAAGATGAAGAGATACTGATAGATGAAACTGAGGACAGCTTTGGTTTTGACTATGTAGTCACTAAATTCGATACTCAGATGTTGATGTACGCAAGTGATACAGTAAATGTCAGAGCCGGCGCCGGTACAGAGTATGACAGACTCGGCAAGGTTGCCTGGGGTACACAGATCACTGTTACAGGCGTGACAGATAACGGATGGTACGAGGTTTTGTTCAAGGATATGTTTGGATATATCAGAGGAGATTATGTAGTATCCGAGATGCCTGGCATCCCATATCTCTTTGTGGGTGATTCCAGAACCGTTCAGCTTGAAATGGCAATTGGTTCTACCGATAAGGCTTATATAGCCAAGGTTGGTGAAGGATATTCATATTTCAAGAACGTCGCTTTATCCCAGATTCAGCAGTATGCGGGCAGTGGCACCAAGATGATCATCAACTTCGGTGTTAATGACCTTAGCAATGCCAGCAAGTATATAGCTCTTGTAAATTCCTACATTGATGTTTGGGAGAATGCCGGAGTTACCGTTTATTATTCTGCAGTTACACCTGTTGGTTCAAGCGCAAGTGTAACAAACGCTCAGATAGAAGCATTTAACGCTAAGCTTCAGGAAGGGCTGGATTCAAGAGTACACTGGATTGACAGTTATTCTTACTTAAGCCAGACAGGTTTTGATTCATCAGATGGACTTCATTACAGCAAGTCAACATACAAGAATCTTTATTCATACTACATGTCAGTATTAAATCAGCAATAACTTATAGGCCGTCAAGACACCTTGGCGGCTTTTAATCATTTTAGAAAATGCCCTGAGCGACTATTTATTCCAAGGAGAATTTTTAATGAATATAGTACTTTTATCCGGTGGATCGGGAAAGAGACTTTGGCCACTTTCAAACGATATCAGATCCAAACAGTTTATCAAGATATTTAAGAACGATGATGGCTCTTATGAATCCATGGTCCAGAGGGTTTACAGACAGATAAAAAAGGTGGATTCTGAGGCGAATGTAACTATCGCAACCAGTAAGACACAGGTTTCATCTATTCACAATCAGCTGGGCATGGATGTTGGCGTTTCAATTGAGCCTTGCAGAAGGGATACTTTCCCTGCTATAGCACTTGCAACAGCATATCTTGTTGATGTAAAGGGCATAAATCCTGAAGAATCAGTGGTTGTCTGTCCGGTTGACCCTTATGTTGAAGATGAGTACTTTGAGGCACTTAAAGCTCTTTCAGAGCAGGCAGATAAGGGTGAAGCTAACCTTGTTCTTATGGGTATCGAGCCCACCTATCCTTCTGAAAAATATGGTTATATCCTGCCTAAGACCTCTGATTCTACAAGCGAGGTATCCTCATTCAAGGAAAAACCTTCTGTAGATGTGGCAAAAGAGTATATAAGCCAGGGCGCACTTTGGAACGGCGGTGTATTTGCGTATAAACTTAAGTATGTGCTGGACAGAGCACATGAACTTATAGATTTTAAGGATTATCAGGATCTTTTTGATAAATATGAAACTCTCACCAAGATCTCTTTTGACTACGCAGTTGTAGAAAAAGAGGACAAGATTCAGGTTATGCGCTTTAAGGGAGAGTGGAAGGACCTTGGAACCTGGAACACTCTTACTGAAGCAATGGAAGAGAATGTAGTAGGAAAGGGCGTATGCAACGATACCTGCAAGGGTGTACACATCGTAAATGAAATGGATGTACCTGTCCTTGCCATGGGTCTTACAGACGTGGTAATTTCAGCATCTCCTGAGGGAATTCTTGTTTCTGACAAGGAGCAGAGTTCCTACATTAAGCCATACGTTGACAGCTTTGTTCAGCAGATCATGTTTGCTGAAAAGTCATGGGGAAATTTCAAGGTTATCGATGTTGAAGACGGCAGCATGACCATCAAGGTCACATTAAATGCCGGCCACTCCATGAACTACCACAGCCACAACCACAGAGATGAAGTCTGGGTTGTTATCTCCGGAACCGGCAAGACCATACTTGATGGCAAAGAACAGCTTGTAAAGGTCGGTGATGTAGTTCAGATGAAAGCAGGCTGCAAGCACACTGTTATTGCAGACACAGAACTAAAAATGATCGAAGTCCAAATCGGAAACGCTATATCAGTCCAGGACAAAGTGAAGTACGAACTGTAATTCAGAAAAAACGGACATAAATGCAGTTTTTGTGGTAAAGTGCTTCAGGTGTCAACTAAACTTCATCGAAATAATGGACTTAAAATGTCTTGAATAATACGGAACACAGTCAGAGGCATTGCATATAGAAATATGCATTCCTCTGACGTCCTCTTATTCACAATGAGACATAGTAATTTATTCAACTGTTACGCTCTTAGCAAGGTTTCTTGGCTTGTCAACGTCAAGTCCCTTTGCAACGCTGGTGTAGTATCCAAGAAGCTGCAGAGGAATGATTGCAAGGCTTCCGATAAAGTGCTCATCTACCTTAGGAATGTATACTGTGAAGTCTACCTGATCTTCAACATTGTATTTTCCGTAGGTGGTAAGACCCATGAGGTACGCGCCGCGGCTCTTACATTCAACCATGTTGGAAATGGTCTTCTCATAGAGAGCTGACTGTGTAAGAACACCGATTACAAGAGTCTCATCCTCGATAAGTGAGATTGTACCATGCTTGAGCTCACCTGCTGCATAAGCCTCAGAGTGGATATAGCTTATTTCTTTCATCTTAAGGCTTCCCTCAAGAGATACAGCATAGTCAATACCTCTTCCGATAAAGAAGATATCGTGAGCATTTGAGTACTTGGCTGCAAACCACTGAAGTCTTTCCTTCTCTTCAAGGATCTTCTCAATCTTTTCAGGAATACTCTTTATCTCATTGACATAATATCCAAGCTTCTCAGGAGCTTCCAATGTACCTCTTACTTCAGCAAATCTGAGAGTAAGGAGATAACCGCAGACGAGCTGGCAGCTGTAAGCCTTTGTTGTAGCAACAGAGATTTCAGGTCCTGCAAGTGTGTACATAACATGATCTGACTCTCTTGCGATAGAAGAACCAATCACATTTACAATTGAAAGTGTCTTAACGCCTTCTTCTTTTGCAAGTCTAAGTGCGGCTAATGAATCAGCTGTCTCACCTGACTGAGAGATGATTATTGCAAGGGCCTTCTTGTTCAGCTTCATATTTCTGTATCTGAATTCAGAAGCAAGCTCAACTCGTACAGGTATATCGGTGAAATCCTCTATGATATACTGGAGCTCAACTCCAACGTGCCATGCAGAACCACAGGCAACAATGTAAATCTGAGAGATGTCGTTTATCTCTTCATCAGTAAGTCCTACCTCTGACAGATCGATCTTATCACCTGAAACATACTTGTTAATTGTATCTGAAACTGCCTTGGGCTGCTCATGGATCTCTTTGATCATGAAGTGCTCAAAGCCGCCTTTTTCAGCTGCTTCTGCTGAGAAGGTTACTGTTGTTACTTCCTTCTCTACTTCATCGCCGTCGATGTTAAAGAAAGTTACTTCGCCGGGTCTGATTCTTGCCATTTCCATGTTATCGATGTAGTAAACATCTCTTGTATACTTAAGGATGGCTGGAACATCTGAAGCAATAAAGGACTCATCTTTCTGTACGCCGATGATCATAGGAGACTGCTGTCTTGCAACATAGATCTCGTTTGGATGATCCTTGAACATTACTTCAAGAGCATAGGAACCACGAACTCGTACAAGAGTTTTAGCAATAGCATCGATAGGTCCGATCTTGTATTTCTTGTAGTAATAGTCAACAAGCTTGATAAGAACCTCTGTATCAGTATCAGAGTAGAATCTGTAATTATGCTTGATAAGCTTTTCTTTTAACTCCTGATAGTTCTCGATGATACCGTTGTGTACGCCTACAACCTCTGACTCAACATCGCCTGAGCCTGAACCTGTGCAGTTTCCACTTACATGAGGATGAGCATTTGTAAGGCTTGGTGCACCATGAGTTGCCCATCTTGTGTGACCGATACCGCATGTTCCGGTTAAAGCAGTTCCGTTATTTGTCTTGTTAGCAAGGTTAACAAGCTTACCTACTGACTTTACAACAACAGCATTGTTGGCGCCGTCTCTAACAGCGAGTCCAGCAGAGTCATAGCCTCTGTATTCGAGCTTTGCAAGTCCGTCAAGTAGAATTGGTGCTGCCTGTCTTTTACCGATATATCCAACTATTCCGCACATATTTTATACTCCAAATCTTTTTATTTATGCTAAATGTCCTTTTGCTTTGATGACATCTATTACCTGATCAACATATTTCTCGCAAATATCGTTGCTCTCAGCCTCAACCATTACACGGATAACAGGCTCTGTTCCTGACTCTCTTACGAGGATTCTGCCTGTGTTGCCAAGTGCCTTTGCGACCTCTTCTACAGACTTCTGAACATCAGGATCATTCTGAGCTTCAGGCTTACTCTTAACTCTTACATTCTTAAGAACCTGAGGATAGAAGACAACAGGTGCTGCAAGCTCGCTCATAGGTTTTTCCTTCGCAAGCATTACTTCCATCATCTTAAGGCTGGTAAGAATACCGTCACCGGTTGTTGCATACTTGGTGAAAATGATATGTCCTGACTGTTCGCCGCCGATTCTGTGACCATTCTGGATCATGTTCTCATATACGTACTTATCGCCGACTTTTGTCTTCTCATACTCAATTCCGGCTTTATCAAGAGCCTTGTAGAGACCGAAATTACTCATAACTGTTGTAACAACTTTATTATTAACAAGTTTTCCTCTTTCCTTCATATAAAGACCATAGATATAAATGATATGGTCACCGGTGAGGATATTGCCCTTTTCATCTACGCAGAGGCATCTGTCAGCATCACCATCAAAGGCAAAGCCAACATCGAGGCCTTTTTCTACAACAAATTTCTGAAGGTGCTCGATATGAGTTGAACCGCAGTCTGTATTGATATTAAGACCGTCGGGCTCGTCATTGATAACATAAGTCTTAGCGCCGAGTGCATCAAATACGCCCTTTGCAATCTGCCATGCTGCGCCGTTTGCAACATCAAGTCCAACCTTCTTGTCCTTGAAGCTGTACTTGGAGTGGGAGATAAGGTATCCGATATATCTGTTTCTGCCGGCAACATAGTCAACAGTACGTCCGATGTTATCTCTTTCTGCTACAGGAATCTCAAGCTTGCCATCGATGTAATCTTCAACCTTGAGGATGGTCTCTTCATCCATCTTCTCGCCGTTGCCGTTTAAAAGCTTGATACCGTTGTCATAGTAAGGGTTGTGAGAAGCAGAAATCATGATACCGCAATCAAAATCATCAACTCTTGTGATATAAGCAACTGATGGAGTAGTTGTAACGTGCATGATATACGCATCAGCGCCACTTGCCATGAGACCTGTGCAAAGCGCATACTCAAACATGTAGCTGCTTCTTCTGGTATCTTTTCCTATAACAATCTTAGCCTTTTTACCCTGATTGGCACCATAGTACCAGCCAAGAAATCTTCCTATCTGTACTGCGTGTTCAAAAGTGAGGCTTTTGTTAGCCTCGCCGCGAAAACCGTCTGTTCCGAAATACTTACCCAATTATCTCTCCTCCTTGTGGATTATTTCACCATTATCTTTATATATCGAATTCTCTGGAACAACGCCTCTTACACATGATGTTGGATAGACATTGGAATTGCGTCCTATTACTGTTCCAGGGTTACAAACTGCATTACATCCTACTTCAACGTGATCACCGAGCATTGCACCGAACTTTTTAACTCCGGTCTCAACGTGCTCAGTTCCATTATGAACTACAACAAGCTTCTTATCACTCTTAACATTAGAAGTGATGGAGCCGGCTCCCATGTGAGAATAGTATCCGAGGATACTGTCACCTACATAATTGTAATGAGGAGTCTGAACGTGGTCAAAAAGAATTACATTTTTAAGCTCAACGCTGTTGCCGACAACACAATCAGCTCCAACAAGAGCTGAACCTCTGATAAATGCGCAGTGGCGAACTTCAGTGTTAGGTCCTATGATACATGGGCTTCCAAGATATGCACTGTCAAAAACAGTTGCAGTTTTGTGAACCCAAACATGTTCCTTAACTTCTGTGTATTCATCCCCAAGCTTAGGACCAAGTTCAAGAATCATGTCCTTGATGCCTTTAAGCGCTTCCCAGGGATAAGTAAAACCGCGCAGGTAATCTGCAGCAAGTGTGTGATCAAGATCGTAAAGATCTGAAATGGTATACATTTTAAAGCCTCTCTTTCTTCTCTATATCAAGGAAATATTTGTATGTATTAACAGTAAGTTCGCCGCAGGCAGCCAGTGCCCTGGCCTTACTGTGTCCGTTTACTAAAATGAGTACTTCTTTTGAAGAAGTAATTTTCATAATCGTCCTGGATAATTACCCTCATAGAAATTTCTTTTCTTATTATAATGCACTCAAATTTAATTATATGGTTTTGCCGTAACTACGTCAACCAAATGGCGCATTTCACGAACTTGCGGCAGAATGAAAATAAGGAACAAAGGTGATTAGCCCTTGTTCCTTATATTAATATATGTAATCCCAAATTATCCTTTAACTGCGCCTTCGATCATTCCTTCCATGATCTGCTTCTGAGCGATAAGGAAGAGGATGATCATAGGTATGATTGCAAGGAGAGCTGCTGCAAGAATGAGGTTCCACTGCTTTACGTAGGAACCAACGAACTTCTGTACAGCAACAGGAAGTGTCATTACTTTTCCGTTCTGACCAAGCATCATGGATGGAAGAAGGTAGTCGTTCCAGATCCACATACCATTGAGGATGGTTACTGTAGTGATAACAGGTGTCAGAAGAGGGAAGATGATCTGGAAGAAAGTCTGCTCAGGTGAGCAACCATCGATTGATGCAGCTTCTTCAAGGTCATAAGGAACTCCCTTGATAAATCCGTTTAAGATGAATACTGTCATCGCTCCGCCGAATCCCAGGTAGGCGAACACAATACCTGGAACTGACTGAAGCATAGGGATACCAATAAACTTACCAACATCAC
>JAEEGL016313766.1_pt1 | contig 41525 bp, 72 predicted proteins | sample 9134231 | NCBI WGS metagenome assembly JAEEGL01 (sample SAMN16246548, study PRJNA631951) | gut metagenome | biome: gut microbiome; feature: rumen; material: fiber-attached | host: Bos | place: Iran: Karaj | collected 2018-10
AGTCGCCCGATGAGCCGATTTGCGCGGAGTCGCCCGATGAGCCGATTTGCGCGTAGTGGCCCGAAGAGCCGATTTTCGCGGAGTCGCCCGATGAGCCGATTTGCGCGTAGTGGCCCGAAGAGCCGATTTTCGCGGAGTCGCCCGATGAGCCGATTTGCGCGTAGTGGCCATCATCTTTATTATCAACTTTTTGTGGACCTGTAATCTCTTTAAGCCATTCTATTCCGAGTTTGAACAGACCTACAAATCCTACTTCTGCATTTATTTTTATTCGCGAAGAAACAGTTTTTTGGCCGTTTGTTTCTGTTTTTCCAGATTGTTCAACTATGCAATATTTACCGTCAACATCGTCATAGAAATCAAGCACATCCATCGGATTTTCGCAGGCATGAAAGCCTTCTTTGCACAAAACCGCGTCATCGGTTTCATATTCCTCTCCGACTTCATATTGAAATCCACGACACGTCATGTCCTTGTTGAAGCCTTTGTATGCTTTGATTACTTTGTTGTTTTCTTTTTCTTCCATAATTATTCTTTTTTTAATTTGTTGAAATCAATTACGTACAATTTAGCGTGAATTGTTGTCTCTCCGTTATTTTCTTCCTCATCAAACATAATCAAATTGTTTTTTACCAAGTAACTTGCAATCCTTTTTGTTATATCTCTGTAAATTTCTTGTTTAACTTTTGGATATGAATATACATTCAATCCCTCTTCAAGAGAAAAACGATGACTACATCTTACAATTTGAATTGCTTGTGGGTTCTTTAATATTTCTTCGATTAAATTCATAACACAACAAGTTTTTGGTCGTCACTACATCTCATGTAAATCATCTGCGTCCCGTCAATTACTGGCAAATGCTTGCTATCAAACACGCTGCACTCGTCAACAAAACACGGAAGATTGACATCAAGCAGGCGGCAGAACATACGGGCGATTTCCACGTTGCAGAGCATACGAGCAGAGAAATTCAGCGTGGAGTATTTCACACCCTGCTTGTCGGTGATGATGCAAGACGGCTTCTGCTCGCCGTTCTTCAGTGTCTCAAACATCTGAATGCGGGTGTCTTTCAGATTGCCGTTAACGGCTTTCGAGAGCATTTCGGCAGCGTCTTGAACGTATTTGTCAGCGGCGATTTTTTTGCGCTCGTTTTGGGCTAATTTCGCGCCCAGTTCTTTGCGGCTTGCCTCAATTGTCTCGATGGCGGCTTCTTCGGCTGCAATCTGCGTTTTGCGGTTGTCTGCGATGGCTTTGCTTGCTTTAACCTCCGCCAAAAGGTCGTTGAGCCGTTGGATTTCGTTCTGCTCTTCGGTTGTGTCGGGTGTTACAAAATCCGGCACGACGATTTCAGCAGATTCTTTTTCAAGCATAAACGCCTCGTTTTTGCTTTTGTTTATTTGCTCAAGCAACACGGCAAGTTCATCAATGAGTTTGTCTCTGTCAGACATTTTTCCGTTGATTTCACCGGCAGAAAGTTCTATTTTTTGACCGCAAGTAGGGCAGATGTCTCCTCGGCAGTCTATGATGTCGTCAAGACGTTTGATTTCTTTCTCGTACTCTTCCGCTTTCAATCCCATTTTGTCAACATTGGCACGCTCTTCTGCGGCGCGTTTTTCAAGTTCCGCTTTCTTCTCAGACAACCTCTTTATGTCTGCGTTCGTATCGCTCACAGATTCGCTCTTCTTGTTAATTTTCTCGCGTTCCAAGAAAGTCTTGTTGCTAATGTCGTTGATTTGCGCGTCATAGTCCTCGGTTTCGTTCTCGTCAGCCTCTTTGAGCAGGCTGAGGTTGTCGCGATGGACACTGATTTTGACTGGCACTTGGTTCAGTTCCTCGGTCGCCGCCTTGATGTTTGCGTTGAGCAGTTTCACCAAATCATCGGGTTTGTGTATTGACAAATCCTCTTCGATTTCGGGATATTTGACCGCATTCGGCTGCATTTCGCCGATGAGGTTTGTCAGCACCTCGCGGGCTTTCTTCATGTCGTTCTCGGTAAAGTTTGAGAACGTCTCGCCAATGATGCAGGTCGGCAGCAAGTCCACATTGCAGATTTGGGCTGAGACCCAACCGTTGTAGTCTGTTGCGGTGTACGGCAGTCCGTCAACGCTGAAAGAGTATTCGTCAGAGTCCGCTTTGACAAACTCGGTCTGACCTTTCGGACGTTTGAATTTAGCTTTTGCGGAACGCGCCAACGTGTGTTCTACACCATCTATGCCAATGGTGGCTGTTACGACAGCGAGCGGCGTTTCCGGGGACAATTCTACGCGGTTGTCGAACAGTTCGCTGTTGATTTTGCCGTTAGCATCCGTGCGACCAGTGAGCAGCCACAAGAACGCTTTCATGACGCTTGTTTTGCCGATGCCGTTTCTTCCCGTGATGGTTGTCGGCTGGTCTTGTTTGAAATTGATTTCAATGTTTCGCCCTTTCCACTCTTTGAGGGCGATTGACTTTAATTGGATATTTTTCATAATGATTTTGTGTTTGATTTGTTATAAAAACTCAATGATTTCCTCGTTGCTGACGTGCAGCTTTTTGACCTCTTTGCCTTCAACGAAAGCGTTCCAAGCCACGGCAAACATATTTTGCAGCGTTTTCGGCTCGAATTTCTTTCCCGAAAGAGCGGCTGAAATGATGCGGTTTCTAACTTCAAGCGAGGCGGAATAGGCGGGTATGGTCGCAGCCTCTTTGTTGCCGAACAAGAACCAGAAGAACTCCTCTATCTTGTCTTGCTCATGCTCTTTGACAAGCATAAGATATGCGTAAATCGCGCCTATGTTGGCGGGTGAGGCGAGCCTCTTCTTGGCGTATAAATTCGCACCGAATGTCGCGGCATAATCAAAAACTTCCGCGTTATGGTTGTAAGTTTCAAGAAGAACCTTTCTGCAAGGATTCAGTTTGCTGTAATCGCGGAAGAAACAAGATTTGGGGTTGCTGCAAATAATGTTATACTTTTTAACAACAGCGGAAACTGTTGAAGCGTTCGCAATGTTGTTGCACGAAAACACGTCAAAAAGCGTTCGCGACTTTCCGCTGTCAATGCTGTCAAAGTACTCATCGTTCACTCCGCGCACAACGAGCATCTGCACTCTCGCGTTTGCGTAGATTACCGCACGAAGCCGGTGCTGGCCATCAATAAGGTTGCCGGACTTGCCGAAGATGATGGGTTCTCCGTTCAGCACCCACTCGCCATCGGTCATTTGCTTTGCGTAGTCCTGCACTTTTTTCTCCGACAACTTTCTGTTTTTGCCCGCGTTTTTGAGGTACATAATCGCGGTGTTCGGGGAGATAGTCTCCACTTTTGTGGTAATTGTTTGTTTTTCCATAATTTTTTTGGTTTTTGGTGAATGTTTAATTTACTTTCGGCACGGGGATTTTCTTCGCCCTTCTTCGTTTAACGGGCTTTTTGCGTTGATACGCTTTGATATCGGCGTTCTCGTCCTTGACGATGATGACTTTCAGTCCAAGTGCCTCTGCGACCGCCGCCAAAGTGTCTGTGGTCACGTTCTTTCCATCGCGGGCTTTGACGATTGTTGCTGTGCTTGTGCCGATTTCCTCGGCGAGCGTCCGAATGCCCTTGTTCAGACGCTCCATTTCTGTTCTGATAATTTCTACGTTTTCTACCATATTGAATATTTTTTTAATCATTCACTTGAAACGGAACGCCAATTACATCCTCGACAAGTTCTGCGCCATCAAACGTAACGATGATTTGTTGATGAGGATTTCCGTTTTTCTGCAACCATTCGTTCAAAGGTTTCGTCAATTTTTCAAATTCTTCTAACATTTTTTTGTTATCCATTAAAAATATGCACTTAATCCGTGTCGTGAGCAACTTTTGGTGATTACTTGTTTGATTGATACCAAGAGCCGCGATAGCATTCGTGGCAATGCCCTTTGTTCACGCAGTCTGCGCAGTATCCGTATTTTTCAGTCATTGCAACCTCCTTTCTCGAAAGAGACGAGGTTCACAACCGAAAACGCTCTCCACGCTTGCTTCTCGGTGTCAAAATACCGAAAACAAGAATAGTTCGGTGCGGAAGTGGCTTTCTTTGGGTTGCCGTCATTTTCTACCTGCGGCAGAAAGTCTGGGCAGATTGTCCCGAAAGCGTGGCGAGTAGAGCCGTCTTTCTTGACAAAATCAAACTCAACAATTCTTGACAGCATCTCCTCTCGCAAATCGGCTGCGAGGTCTGCTTTGATTTTTGCGGTTTCATTGTCCGTGACGGTGCAGATGGCATCGTACACAAGTTCTCTAAAATCGTTTCTTTCCATAATGATTTAATTTTTTTAGTGAATAATGAAATTTAATTTACTAATACTTGCGCTGGTAGCGCGATTTCGTTAACCGCGCATCCGTTTTGGTCAACGATTTCCCCAAGCCACGTTTCGGTATCTTCGTCAAGCCACGTAAGACGGGAATATAAGGACTTGTAGCCCTCTGTAATTACATACACGGTCACGTCATATCCCTTTCGGCAGTAAATGTCAACTTGGGCGATGTACATAAGTTCTCCGCCCTTTTCAAAGACACGCCCGCGAAGATGATAGATGTCTTTCAATCCGAGGCGCATACCAACGCCTTTTTTTCTAAGTTGATACTTTTCCATATTTTTGGTTTTTAGTGATGTTTTGAAGCCACGGCGGGACTCGAACCCGCGACCGCTCGACATACGTCACTCCGTTCTAACCAACTGAACTACGTGGCTTTCCAGACTTTACCTTTCGGCAGGTCGTGGAACTATAACTTGGGTTCTTTCCCCATGAGTGCGCCTCCAACGGCTTCAAGAATCCAACCCAGCGCACCAATCAAAATGTAAATAATCATATTGTTTTAATTTTGATGAGCAAATATACAATTTATTTCAATACGTTGTTATAACAAACAATAATTTTTTTGTGGCTATAAATCAGCCAATTAGAACCAAAACACAAATTTTTTGCCGTTATCCCGCTTGTTTTTTCGCGCAAATTTCGCATTTTTGCCGCAAAATTGACAAGCGATGAAGATAACGAACAAGCAGAATGATTTGGGCAACGGCAAGGATGTTTTCGCAACATTCATGCCGTACAACGGGGAGAACAGATGCGCCAAGTGTGTGTTGCAGAGTAGCAAATTGTGCAAGGACGCACCGTGTTCTCCCGATGAACGACAAGACGGATTGCGCGGCTTTTTCCGAGCAGCCAACAAGTCAACGTCCGAATTTGCGATTGCGGACGCTTTCAAAGGGTTGTTGCGTTAACATTCCTCATCGAAATTGTTTTACTTGCAGCGTCTTGCTTGGTGAACCTCCGTGACCTCCGTCTTGCCGTCTATCGTGGTCAACACAGTCACAACGGGGCGCGCGTATTTCACGGTCAATCCTGCCGCGACACCGCGAGCAAACTCCTTTTCGTAACGCTCGCGGTAATCGGGATTATGGTTCACCACAAACTTCAAGTCAAGCGGATTGTGCGGTACTTTGCGTAGCATTTCCCGCTTTCGTCATACTTTTTAATCGTGAAGGTGCGCTCTTTTTTGTTGCTCCACACCTTTAATTCCTTTGAATCAAAACATTTCATAATTTTAATTTTTTAGTGAAACTTGCTCCCGCGCAGGCGTTCAGACCAACGCGGGAAAATTGCCGTCTTATTTATCGCCCCACAGCTTTTTGGCGGTCTCCAAGTTCTTCCTCATCTCGTTCACAGCTTTCTTCGCGTAAGTGAGAGTGTAGGAATGCTCGCGGGGATATTTGCCGCTTTTCACGCCAGCGTGGTACTCTTCTGTCTCGGCGAGTTTTTCCGTGTAATACTCAATGCTTTCGGGCATCGAAAGATTGATGTCCTCGGCTTTGCGCTCCCAATACTCCGCCTTGTGCGCGTGAGATTCGGCTTTGTCCGCCATTTCGCAGCTTTTGCGCATTGCGCTGTCCGACTTGGCGATTGCCGCACGGTGACGCTTTTCCGAATGATGGCCGACCAAGATGGGCTGACCAAAAGGAATTCCAGCCACAGCGTCATGCGCTCTGTTGAAAGCCTCCGTTGACTTTCGCTCGGCAGCCTCAGACCATTCGTTGTAACGCTCCGCCTTCGCCCTTGCGCGTTCTTGGCAGTTGTATCCGTCGGCGCGTGTTATGGAGTAGTAGAAAAACCCGTCACGCTCATAAACAAGGTTCCATACGATGTGCTCGTTTTCCTTGCCGTACTTGGTTGTAACGATGATGGTTTCTCCTTTTTCGTGTCTATCAGGACACTTTGCCACGAAAACATTCGGGCAGTACTTTGAATAGGTGTTTTCCATAATATTGAAATTTTAGGGTTAGTGAATAAAAGAGGGTAAGCGGGGATTTCTCCCCGAATACCCTATGCGAGAACCTCCTCCACGGCCTCGCGTTTTTTCTTGCTGAACATCCAGCCGGCACCGCAACGCCAATTGCGTTTGTAAATCCCGCCGATTTTCTTCAAGGTTTCGCGCTTGTCGTAAGTGTCCCCGACAACACAGAACGCTTTTTCCGAATAGTCCACGAACTCAATGGACTTTTTCACTTCGTTCACCGCATCGGTCAACACTTCCGCAGTCGGTGTGAGGTCGGTGTAGTGGAACAGACGTTCAAGGCATTCCTCAAAGGTCGGTTTGCGCCATTCCTCGAACATCCATCCGCGCGAGAAACCGTCTGGAAAACCCGCGTAGGTCTTCCAGTTCTCGGCTGTCAGTCCTTCGTACTTGGCAAGAATTTTGTCGGCAAAATCCGCGCTCGCATCCCTGCTGACCATGACGAACTTCTCGCCGCCGAACAGCTTGTTGAACTCCGACGGGTCGTAGTCCCAATAGTCGCCAGTCCAATCAGAGTGGCTGTGTTGGAACTTCTTCACAACCGCGTCAACGACATCCTGCATCGGGCCGTTCTCCCATCTGACAGTGTATTCCGCGCCGCCGCTGAACGAAGAGTGGCGGACGCTGAACTTCACGTTCGGGAAGTGCTTTTTGAGTTCCTTGCGTATGTTGTCGCCCGTTATTTTCCGCTTTGACTTGTAGTCGTTGTCGGGAACACGTTCGAGGTACGAATATTCTTTGAGGAGCTTTTCGCGCAGCTTTTCGGCTGCAACGCGCTTTTCCTCTTTGATTTCCTCACCTCTCGCGACAATTCGGTCGGCATGGGCGATGGAACGCTCTATAACAGCGTCATCCAAACGCTCCTCGACATAATAGAACCCGATGCCGAACTTTTTGGAAAGCGGCTTTGTGTGTTCGTCAACATGGTGGTACGGGGAAAAGTACATTTCCGTTTCGTAGTCTTCCACCTCGTTCGGGTTTTCTCCGTAGAACACGCGGACGGCGTTCATCTTGTCGTCGTGGATTACGTAATCGACGCCCTCGCTTCCGATGTAGCCCGCGCCGCCGAAGGCGACAAGCCTGCATCCTTTGGCAAGGTGGATGCGCTCAAGGTTCTTCATTCCGTTCATGCCGAACATGAACATGTTTTCGCTCATTCCGAGCTTTGTAACAAGATTTTCCATAATGATGAATTTTAGTTAGTGAAAATTTGCAAGCGGACAAACCTCTCGGCTCGACCGCCCGAAGGATTGTGTTATTCGGCAGGGTAAACAAGATACCATCGTCCTCGGTGGTTGAGAACGAACAGCCCGACAGCCTTTCCGTCGGATGCTCTGTGCACCTCGTTGTTCTCTCCTAAAAACGGCTTTTCCTTGAAGAATTTGAACTCCTGCGCGAATTGCAGGCACTTGTCAGATGTGGAAGCCACACCAAGCCGCTCCCACGATTTTCCGTTGATTTTGATTGGTTTCATAATTTTTTTTGTTTAGTGTATTTGCTCCCCGCCGAGGAATAGACCTCGCGTGAATCCGCTTGCGGGGAAAAGTGTGTCAGACTGGCAATCCTCCGTTTCTCTTTAACAAGTCAATAAACTTGACAAAGTATTTTCCATAGGATTTTCTCACACAACAAGGAATAGTCTCGCCAAACACGGAGCGAAACAACTGAACGTTTGACCATGCTTTCATCAAGTCTATACCATCCATTTTCATTTCGTTTTCCACTGTTTTGTAAGCATCCGCGAAGATTTTAACCATTTTTGAATTGCCAGAAGGAACAAAAACGACTCCGTCAAGATAATAGAAAATCATCGACAACTTGTCCACAATCGACATATCGTCAAAAATCTATCCCCTTGTCGGAATGCGCGGGTGTACGTTATTCGAGCAGGAAGTTATGAAGAGCCTGTCCTTGTTCACCCATTCAATTTGTTTTAATAATTCGTGACTCATAGGATTTAATTTTTTAGTGAATTTTCGCTCGTGGAAAGGCGGCAAAGCCCAACCACGGATAATCGGTCAGTCGTTCAGCCCCAAATGGTCAAGAACGCTTTCCGCGAGGTCGTCAACGACAGACCATGTTTTGTGGGACGCGCACACGATGCTCCCGTAATGTTCAATCATCGCGTCCATGCAGACGCTTCTTACGGATTGCCGAGTGGCAAGCTGCGGGTTAGGTCGGAAATGCTTCACGACCTCCGCAACGATTTGTGTAAGGTACTGTTTCATTTTTTTCGGATTTTAGTGAATGATTCGCTCCCGAAAGGCTGTCTCCAACCGTTCGGGATAAAGTCGTTCGCCTACGCAATCCCCAAGTTGCCGCATACGGCGGAAGAGATTGTGCGAACAATGTAGTCCGTGACGCATTCGTTCATCGAGGAAAGTTCCTCTGAAACGATGGTTCTGACGTTCTGGGAGTTTCTTCCCAATTCCGCGTCTCTCTTGAATAACGCGGTGATGGATGCAATGATATTTTCCATAATTTTAAGGTTTTAAGTGAATTGTAGCAGACGGACAGCCTGCCAAGACCGTCCGCCCGTGGTTAGTTTAGAACACAGAAGCGAGGAAAATACGATTGCGGAATCAATGCGAAAACTTGTTCCGTCAAATCGTTCATCCGCTCTGCAATACGGCACAACCTTTCGTATGCGGTGTCCGCGTCCAGCTTGTCGCTGTTCACCAAGTTGAGGATTCGCTGTTCAGACTTGCATAGGCAATCGTGCCTCCAAGCAAGTTCCAATAGCGTGTCCTTCAACGTGCCGTCGCAACCCTCTTCCATGTAACGGACAAAGGTCGGTGTGGCGAGTTGGTAGGATTTCCAGTCAGAATGCATCATTTCGCCCTCCTTTCCTCAATCTTCGATTCGACAAGGATTGGAAGCAAGCCGACAGCCTGCACAAGGACGGCGGCATCAACCCAGCCGTCAGAAATCCCGTTCGCCGCCTTGACAACGCACGCGGCAATCCATAAACCTGCTCCGATGGTCTGCATGACCACGGAGGATAACATTAACTTTGTCATAATTTTTGGATTTAATTGTTAAAATTGTTCGTTCAATAAGCGGAAGCCGTGGGAATCGAACCCAGAACTGAACCTCATCTGAGGCTTGACACCAAGTGGCTCCATGTAAAATCGTTCCCCGATTGGGTCTGTTGGAAGAATGAATCACACGTCTAACATAAGGAAATCGACACGTCTGAATCCCTTTATGGTTTTCCGTGCTGGCACGATGCCTCATCCGCCAATCGGTCGCCGGAGCGTCTTCGTCCGAACTCATCGTGGAACTTCACAGTACCACAGTACGCCAATATATCAAAGAACGTCCATACATCCTTAGGGTGCGGCTTCACTACCTCCGACCTAAGTCCTGACCATTTCCGAAGTCTCCACAAGTCTTATTGTTATTGCTTGTATCATCAACTTCAAATGATACGCAAAAATAGTAATTATATTTATATAATGATACATTGTTATAATTATTTATAAACAGCCAATTGTGAATAACTAATACACTGAATAAATACTATAAATAGCTATAAATAAGGTGTTTATACGCTTTTTGCGGTGCCCTGACTGTTATATAGTCTATAATTGTGCATAACTTTTGACAGCAAAAAGCAAACGGCAAAAAGCAAAAAACAAGCCACCACCGAAAAAAACGGCCGAAGCCCTTATATATATATTATTCTTTAACACTGTCCCAATACTTTTATAAAAATGTGGACGCCATATTAAAGAATATTATATATATACTTGCATGAATTATATTAAGGAACTTATTTATTTACTGACTATATAGGATTATAGAATCTATATTATAAAAAAAAAAAAAAAAAAAATAAACAATACAGGATTATTATTGTAGTTTATACTCCTATACTCCATATACTCTGTATATACTCTGTATATACTCTATCCTCAAGTGTATATACAACTATATAATCCTAAACTATCCTCTGTATTAACTATATATATAAACTACTTCTATCCACTATTTACTATATACTATAAAAAAATATAAGAATATAATATATATATAATATAATGGCGTTCCGATGAAAAATTTATCAATCATTCGGCGGCTATTTCCCTGAAAATCAATCCGTTACAAATACTAATAAATGTTAAAAGTGTTGAAAATCAGAGAGTTAAGGAAATCCTATTAGGATTTATAAATCGTTAGAAATGAGGGAATTATAAATCCTAATAAATGTTAAAAGCATTCAGTGAATAGGATATTATGTTAAATAGGAGTCGGTCGGAGTGTTTGTTCACTTAAAGTAGGACTTTAAGTGGTTCGGATAAGTCGCTCATTCATTGAGGATTAAGTCGGTCTGGATAGTCGGTCGGTCGGTCGTTGTCCGTTCGTTCGTTCCGTATTGTTCGGAGTCAATCGGATAACTAAATAATTCGTTATGTGTATTAAGTCATTCATACACTCAACTAAACCATTCGTTATGTAACTAATTTCATAGTTATTCAATTAAGTTATTCGTTTGGTGCGCTGGTGTGTTAGTCGGGTCATACACTAAACTAATATTTTAGTTATATATTTAACTGGATAGTTGTGTAACTATAAAGATAGTTGTGTGATTATGTTTTTAGTTATATGGGTGATGCCAGTGTTTTGGTGTATTAGTGCACCCATACACTAAAGGTGTTCCTGTGGATGGTGGCTTGTTATTATATATATATGTAACGGCAAAAAAAACAAGCTGCAAACATAACAGGCAAAAGTCCGTTTTTTTGGCAAAAGTCTAAAAACCTGCAATTTTCGAGGCTGCAAAAAGCAATATTTTTAATTAACAATGTACCAATAAAACAAAATAAAACGCTGTAACGTATTAAAAACCAATAAAATAACAGTGTACTTTATTAACAACGTAGTGTTGAAAAAATAGTGTTTTTTTTGGCTGCATGTGGTTTTTACGTTGTATTTTTGCTCCGTCAAACAATCAAAAATTTATCATTATGAAAAACAGCGAAAAAAACAACAGCAAAGTAAACAACAGCAACACAAACATCAACGAAGTGTTGAGTCCTGAAAACATCAAACTGCAATTAAAAGCAGCCTGCCAGGACATGAACGCAGCACAAACAAAAGAATATATTAAAGGGCTGGACGGTTACGAATTGAGATTGACGGGCCAGAAACCGACGCAGCACTATACAGTTTTTTTTGGTGAAGTCCGTATTTGTAACGTTGAGCAGGTGCAGGGCATAAAGGCCGACGGGAGCTCCCGTGGCTGCATATCAACTGCAAAAGTTGATTTTATAGAAAGAACGACAAAATTATTTATGCAGATAGCAGAAAAAACAGACCTAAAAAAAGAGGAGCTAACAGCCGCCGCCACCGCATTCGAAGCAGCCACCGAAGCACTCCAAAAGGTGCAGGATATTTTTGACACTGCAAACAGAAGAGCAGCAGAAAGAGCCGCAGAGATAGCAAAGGCAAAAAGAGAAGCAGCCGCAAGAGAGAGAGCCACAAAAAAAGTAGGTGAAAAAATCGCAGCAGGAACAGACAGCGAAAAAATAGCAGCAATCGCCGCCGCCCTTAATGTTAGCTACGAAGTAGCAGCCACAATTTACAAAGAGCAAAAGCAAACAGCATAATAAGCTCCGACAATAATAACAGAATGTAAGCTCCTGACAGTATCAGGAGCTTTTTTTTGCACCATGCTAAACAGTTAATAAAAAGCCATCAAAAAGGCAAAATTTTAACAATATTTTGTAACGTGTTGAAAATCAATGTACTTTTTTCAAATTTGAGCTTTAAGGCGGTTTTTTGCAGCGAATGAATAAATATATATCTTATATCGTGAACGTTTATTTTTGCCGCGTTTACGGCGCAAATAAGCGTATTTTTGCAGTCTGTAAGATTCTGCAATTTTGCAGATGATAGCGGGGGGGGGGGCACCCCCTGCGACAAGCGACCACCGACCGACTGTCATCCCGTAGATTTTTCCGTTTCAAAAACTCATTCAGTACTTAATTTTCCCGCGGAATTTTTCAGTTTTCAACCTATTCAGTAGTTATTACGACATTGGATTTTCCAAAAATCAAACTTATTCAGTACTTGTGCCCCTTGTAGAATTTTTATTTTTCACAAGTTATTCAGTAGTGCATTCATTGGATTTTCAGTTTCCAAAACCTATTCAGTAGTTTATAAGATTTAGATTTTTGATTTCCAAAGGTCATTCAGTAGTTGTTGTTATGGGCAAAAAAAAGACCCTTGATGAGTAAGGGTCTTTGTTAGAGGTTTAGGTGTAAGGACGTGTTGTTTGTCAGATAATTTCGATGACTTTTAGTTTTTGGTTGTCTTTGAGGTCGGTGTCTGACTGCCAGTCTTTGTATGAATTGGTAGTGGTGAGTTGGTCGGATTTCTGGAGTATTCGAATCATGCCTTCTTTGTTGACGCAGTGTGAGGCATAGACGTGTATTTTCACGTTTGGGGCGTTTTCCCTTACAGTGTCGATGACGTTGGATATTGTTCTGCCGCCGTCGATGATGTCGTCGATGATAATTACCCGCTCTGATTCTTTAATAAGCCCGATTGAGTAATCGCTTATGTTAGTGGTGACATTGCAGTCTGTTCTTTGTTTGTCGCAGCAGGTCATTCGCGGGCATTGTTTGTCGTATTCGACGAACAGCGTCTCGTAGTATCTATTCATTGCGGAATGGTCAGGGAAAAGGAGCAAATCTTTATTGTCGTTAAGTACGCCGATTGCGCCGTTGGTTTCACTCGTGGTGTTGAAGAATGGGAACGGGAATCTTGGGTTCTTGACCGCGTGGCAATCGAACACGTTGATGCGGCCTCTCGTATATGTTGTGAGGATGCTTGCCACGATTTTGTAGGATATGGGTCTTGTGATGTCCATGAGCCTGTCCATTCTCGCGCCCATGAGGTATGAAACGAACACGTCATAGTTGGCTTCCCATCTGTTCAGAACGTCGGTAGCAAGAAGCAGCGTGTAGAAGTCTTTCGGGTTGCAGATTCTTGTCTTGACGGTGATTGGGTACTTGTTGTCGATTTCCTCGAACTGGATGTGCGGTTCCCCGTCGGGGAATGTCGTCATCTTGTACTTGATGTCGCTTTTTTCGATGTTTGCGAGGTTCAGTGTCTTGGTTTTCATATTCTTAAAGTGTTTTGGTGATACGTTGTCTGATTTCCGAAAGTGTTTGCTCGTTCTGTGCTTGTCCGTTGATGAATACGGTTACATGTTCTGTTGATACTGGTGATAAAAGTTCTGCGGTGCATTGCTCTGGTGCAAATCCGTCTTCTTTCAAATACATTATCTGTTTCATTTTGTTGAATTTTAGTTATTATATTTCTTTCAGTGCGTTTTCGGCGATTTCGCGTGCTCTTTTCGGCACGTCTTGGTAGAGGATGGGCATTTTGACGAGTTCTTTGCAAAGGTCGGCGATGAGTTTTGCTTTGATTTCTTTCATGTTGAACTCGTGTGTCGATTTTGCGGCTTTTATGCCCGCTTCGGCTATTGTCTGCGCGAATTTGTCGTTGTCAATGAAAAACGGTGTTTCTTGTTCTTGTCTGTAAGAATCCGGATTTGTTGTTGTTTCTTTAATCATTTTTTCGTTTTTTGTTAATGTTTTTTCGTTTTTATTTATTTTTTTCAACACATTTCCTGCCCCGAGCGGCGGGTGCGGTGACACGGCGGCGAGTTTGAGCATTTCCTCCTCGGTCGGTTTTTTGACTGGCGTCGCGAGCATTTCTCTGTATTTTCTCTCGTCTTCTTCTGTCCAGTCTCTGACGTTTCTGTTAGGGTTGTTCATAATCTTTACAATCTTTTTAATATTTCTTGTTGTTTTTCTTCACTATCAGCGCAAAGAGTGCCGCGAGGGTGGCTAATGTGGCGATTTCGGTCATAAATATTCTTCGGTTTCTAAAAAAGTTTCATCTGACCTTCTGTTTGGTCGGTTAAATTGCACGCAAACAGCTTTTCTGTCGCTTTTTTTGTTGTGGTTGCCGAAAGTTGGCTGTTTTTAAGTGTTTGGTCTATGAGCGTGAACGGTGGTGTCGGCATGTCGTACTCGCAGATGAACACGGGGTGCTTTTGCGCTAATGCCCATTCGTAAAACTCTTCGTGGTCAAAGTCGGTGAGGTATTTGGATGTGGCTTTGTAAGGAATATCTGCCAATATGATTGTATTTCCTTTCGGTATATCAAGCTCTCTGTAGTCTTTCTGCGTGATTTCCAAGTGTTGAAGTCTCGCGGTGATTTCCAAGTGTTGCAGCCTCGCGGTGCGCTCCAACGTCTCGCACCGTGCGTCCGCGTTTTTCGAGTGTTTGATAATGGTGCGTTTGACAAGTTGGTATCTTTGCATTGTGTCTTCAACGCTTTCAAGCCGTTTTTCAAGCGGTTCTGCGTCTTCTTGGTCTATCAGCCCCATTGCCGACAATTGAGCCGTTTTTCGGTCGTTCACGGCGTTGTGGATGGCGTGCTTCCGTTCTTCGATGTCTTTCGCATAGATGTAGTGTTTCTGGTTGTTGCCGAAAGACCAAATCAGACGGACAAACGGGTCGTTGTCTTTGGTCGCCTCGAAACATTCGCGTGAAATCCACCGTTTTTCGTCTTTGTAAAGACCGTTGCAAGCGTCCATGAACAGTTTCGGCGCGTCTGTTATGTCGTTGGCTATTATTCGTTTGAACTTACTGGACATTATTGCCGCGTGCGTGAGTGCGCAACCTCCAGCAAAAGCATCGACAAGCGTGTCCGCTTTCGGAAGATGGCTTATGACCCATTCCGCGATGGCCGATTTGCTGCCCATATATGGCAAACCGTATTTTTGTGTGCTTTTCGTCATATCGCCACTTTGTAGAATCTTTTGACAAAAAACTTGGTCTGCATATCGGGTTGGGTTTGTTCTTTCATCGCCTGCCGCTGGGAGAGCATGAAGTTCTCGAACTCCTTGTCGGTGCTTGTTGCGTTGGGTGTGAAGTTGTACTGATTGATGATGCGTTGCAGGTCTTCCTGCACGTTTGCGAGTGCTTGTTGGTTGAAGTATTCGCAGGCGGCGGCGAGCAGGGTCGCATCTATGTATTTTCGGTATTGGTCTAAAGTCATAGTTTTATCTCTTTTTCGATTTGTAACAATCTCAATGCGTGCTGCAACTCATGGACGTAGATTATCGGCAATCTCATTACTTCGCCAAAACATTCTTTTTCATAATCACTTTCATCTTTGTCTATACCAAGTCTATACCTATCTGACTCCCACCATATATAATACGGTTTTACTTCGCATTGATATATGTCTTGTCCTACATCTTCAAATCCGTTTTTCTCAAGTATTTCAGCCGTCAACGGTATGGGTTCGTAATTATCAAGAATATATTCTCCGCCATTACGAAAATCTTTAATGCCAACTTGACATTCAATGTCGTTGTTAATATCAAACACCCAATCGCCTATTTGAAGTTCGTCAATTCTCATGCTAAATTACTTTAAAACATCTTTTAACTTTTCTTTTGACATTCCGAAAATGTCTTTTCTCACAAATTTTATGTTGTCGTACAGCGACAAGTCGTAGATTTTGCCGTAAGAATCATGTTTTGTGCCGTTGCCCTTGTACCACAGACCGCGAAAGCCGTAAAGCCCTGTATGGGTTGCGTCAATTCCTTTTTTTATGTCTTTGTCTGACACAGGAAGCACGATTACGTTTCGCACAAAGCCGTCGTCTTCGATAATTTGGACAATCATGTTCTTTTTCAGTTCCTCGTATTTCATTGTTTATCTTCTCTGTGTTCTTTGATGAAATTGTAAAGTGTTCGGACGCTGTGGTTCACGGCATCGTCTGACGATGCAAGAAGAGCATAGCCGTCTCCGTCACCTCTTGCGAAAGCCGCGAGGTGGAACAGCATATAGTACATCGCGTCAAGATCCTTCTGCATTTTGGCAATTTCTGACACGTTTTTGTCAGAAACAGTTGGGAAGGTCGCCGAAAAGGTTGGCGGTTCTGGTATGTTGATGTTCACCGTTCGACTGTGTGGTTTGACGCAGACTTGTTCGCCCAAGATTTTGTCAAAAGAGAATATCACGTTGTAGTTTTCGCAGCCTTTAAGCTGCTTAAGGATGTCTGATACTTTTATGGCTTTCATTGCTGCTGGTTTTGTTGGTTTTTCTTGTTGAGTTGCCGGTAAGACCCGTTGGCGAACAGCACGGGGTGCATCATCTCGTTGAATCGGTCTGCGATGCGGTCGCCGTAGCGTTTGCGTATCTCGTCAACGGCGAGGTTGGTGGTTATGATGGTGGTCAGACGGTTCTGATAGCGGTGGTAAAGCAGTTCGCTGATTGGCGATATGTCCGTTCCGAAGACGTTGATGTACACCGGCTCTATGCCGAAGTCGTCGATGGCGAGCAGCGGGCATTTCTTGATTTCGTCGAACTCGGCGTACTTGAACTTGTACATTTGGTAGAGTTCAACGCTTTCGAGCCGTTTGAAGCCGATGTTCACGCCACGGTGCTGTATGTTCTTGGTGGAGAACAAGTTGCTGATGGCATCCATAAGGGTCGTTTTGCCACTCCCGACATTTCCGTATAGCAGAAGCCCCGTTTCGTCTTTGTCGCAAAGCCATCTGCCGATTTCCGAAAGCCTGCGGTTGAGGTTTTCATCGACCACGAGCTTGAAGCCGAGCGATTCGACCTCTACTTGAAGAGCGAGACCGAGTTCTTGAGTGGCTTGTTCGGGTGAGATGTATTCTGGCTTAAAAGATTTGGTTCTGTTTGTCTTCCTCAGAGAAAGTTCTGACAAAAGCTTCTGAATGTCTTTGTTGTTGTCTTCCATAATAAGGTATGTTTTGGTTTATATTTGTTTGTTGAATCGGTGTTTCTATGCCGTAGTCGGCAAAATTGATATTGTCGAAAAACGACGCGCGGCAGCCCATCCAGCATCGGGAGACGCAGACCATGATGATGTCGTTGTTGGTGACTTTGTACTTGTTTCTGATGATTTCGAGCTGACCGAGCAGCAGGTTGAACGCGGTGCGGGTGTTGGCTGCTTTCTTCTGCTTGCGGACAGCCATCCAGTCGTTGGCGACCTCCTCGTTCACGCCGGATTCGATTAAGGCTTTGGCGAAGTCGAATTTCTCGGTTTTGCGTTTCTTTTTCTCTTTGTCGAGCGGCTTGTCCCAGTTCTCGTCGAAGAAGTGCTTGCAAGCCTCTCTGAACGATTTTTCTTGTTTTGTCATAATTCCGTCTCTTTTTGTTGCCCGTCTCTTTGTTGTTTTGAAAATCAATCGGTCGGGGTGAGGCGGCGAAGAGACGGTTGACACCGCCGCCCGACCGTTGAAAGAAATCTATGTCAGAATTTCACGGCAAAGATACAAAATATTTCTATACGTTCAACACTTTTATAAAAATATTTTTTCGCTTATTTCAGCCCGTATCTAACCCTTTGCTGTTCAATGAATTGACAAAGCCACGGCTTGAACATGAAATGCAGAGAGTAGTGAACATTCTCTTTGAGGTACTGCTCTGCGAACGCTTTGTCTCGCGAATTGAGATTGTGCAAGCCTTTTTCGAGAGCCACCGACAGCCACGCGGCTTTCTTGTCGTTGAGGTCTTCGGCTTTTCTTGTCTCTTCTGCCATGTATTTTTCTTCAAGCCTGAAAACGGCGATATTGACCTCTTTTATGCTCGGCAGCGGTTCGTATTCGTCTTTCATCTAATCAAGCCTTTTAAGAGTGTTTTTGACGATTTGCGACACCTTCTTGTAAACTCTCTCGGGTGACATGAAAGGTCTTTTCTTCACCACCTCTATGGTAAGGCTCATTTCGTAAGACAGCATCATCTTCGCGTATTCGTCTCTCATCTGTTTCTCTCTGCTGCCGATGACCTCTTTAAGTCCTTTGAAAAACTCTTCGGGCGGCACAACGCTGAAAGGCATTTTGACGCCGGTGTTTTCGTCTTCAACAATTTCAAAATCTTCGCTGTTGTAGATTTCCTTGTTGGTTTCGTCAAGATAAGTGTTTGTCCCGACCTTGCGCACTTCGACAATCTCGTCTGTGTCTTTAATTCTCACTTTCATTGTTTCTTTCGCCATCTTATTTGTTTTTGATTGTGACGTTAAGGTCTTTGTAAGTGCATTTGGCGATGCCGCCGCACTTTGTTTCGGGCTTGTCTTTGAACGCGGCTATGATGCCGTTGTAAGCCTCGTTGTAGGTGTCGTAATGCATTGATTGCAGCACCCCGTCTAACTCAATGATGTAAAAAATTTGGTCTTTCATATGAATTGTCTTTTGATTTTTGCATTGTAATTTAACAGCTCGATTTTGCGTATTGTGTTTCTTTCATATTCCGCAAATCTTGATTTCTTATATAGTTCTATCGCGTCTTCAATTGTTTCAGCAACAAAAACGTCATCGTTGATTTGATATACGTTGATGTAGTCATAAGTATCAAAAGGGTGGATTTGTTCTTCGTTCATAGCAATTCCAATTGGTTTTTGATTTTCTTTGCGTACTTTTTGCGTTCGGTTTTCATATACGGGCAAGGAATTCCTTTTAATGTGAAGTCGTTGCACACATCTATCGTTCGTTGGTTTATCGGCTCGTTGCACGCCATCCGTGTGATAATGTCACGTTGTATGGAGCATCGGTTAGGCATGTTGTGCTCATCCGCGTTGGAGAACGTATAGCCATCTCCTTTAGGCTTGCTTGCCTTGATGCAATGGTCGCAGCACACGTCCTCGAACAAGACGAACTCTGTTCCGTTGCTGAACGGGTCTTTATTCACTTTTTTCATCGTACTATTTTCTTTATTATAGCCAAAGGTTCGCTGCCATACTGCATTGCTTCGTATGCGTCAACTGTAATATGTGACTTTTCGTCTTCCGGACGGTCAAGCCACAATTGATGCCTTAAAACTTGATGCATACTGAAAAGAATATCTGCCGTATCATCGTAGTGGATGCCATACATTGCATTTAATTCGCAGCCCCAAAACCTCTTTTTTATCTGTTTGCAAAGTGCTTCCGCATCGGCTCGCATTTCATACCATCCGCCGTCCCATTCTTTGTCCATGGACTTGCCCGTAGCTTCTTTGCAACGTTTCTCCCAAGCGGCTTCAAATAACTCTTGGTATGACCAGTCCTGACCGCAGATAAGTCGCGAGAACTGGTCACAGGTGTAAGACAATATCCTTGCTTGTAGCTCAGTGATTTCAAGCTGATAAATGTGTTCGCTTTCTTCTTGCTTTTTTTTTGCCATATCAAATAAATTTTATATTTTTACATCAGTCCATGCTTGCACTTTCCACATACCTTCTTCGGTCGCAAAGCAACAGTCAATCCATCCATTTGTCACAAAACTATATCGTGAATAACCAATAATAGAATTTCCATATCTGTTTGTCCCGCATTTAACAAGATACCACGGGCTTATGGCATGATTTCTATCCCAATGTTCTGTCGGAATTTCTGTTACAGGTTTCCAATAAAATTCTATCTTTTTCATATCAAATTCTTTCTAATACTTTCTAATTCTTTCAAGTTCTTTCAAAACTTGAATGTTTTACACAACCACGTCCATTTCGTATCCGCACAGCCTCAGCAGCTGCTGAAATTGATGCACATACTTGACATCGCAACTCCCTATCGTCTCATAATCCTCGTTGTCAACATGAACGTTCCAATATCCATCGCCGCTGTTGGTTATATCTGTGACTTGTATTCGTTTATCTTTGTTTTCGTATATTTTGTACAGCTGCAAAAACTCATTGTCTAAAACAAAGCCGTTCTTTTCAAAGAACTCTTCGGTGAGAGGGATAGGACTTAAAGATGCAATATCTTTCAACCCAAAAACACCTGTAACGCCAACTTCTATATATCCATATCCGAATGACCCGATATGCGTTATTTTGCAAGGATGTTTTGCGAATGAACTGTATACCCAATCACCAATCATAATCTTCATTATATCCATAGTTATTATGTTATTTATGTTCATAATAGTATTTCCCGTTTGGCAGCATACGTTCTTCAATCGGCTTTGTTCTGCGTTCAGCGTATACATTGCCACATATAACAAGGTCGAACACTCTGTGGTTGACATCAGCGGTCTTGATGAGGTTGCCGAGTTCGGACTCTCCGTTAATGAACAATTGTTTTTCTTCCGCCGAAACTTGCGAACCTGTTGCAAGAATGTCGCCATCATCGGTTATGTCGTAAACAAGGCAGATATAATCGTTACCATCCGCGTCTGTGGCGGTGAACAATTGCGGTGTATCATACCAAACGAGTATTTCGATTATTGACAATTGTTGTTTTTCCATAGTTATTCGGTTTTAGTTTTGTACATTATTTTCCTCCATCGCTTTTCTGAAATCTTTGATAAATTCTTTTTTACAAAAGCCCAATTTGGTGTCGTTGACATAATCCATTGTAAACTCTTCCAGCCACTCGCAAGCCTTTTCAATAACTTGACTTTTATGATATTCGATATAACTCTTCATAGCTTTTTCTTCTTCTGCTCTTGGTATAATATCGCCATTTAGAGTTATCGTATATCCAAGACGATACAACTCTTTAGCAAGAGCTTTTGGAGACGGATTATTGTCCGACCAAATAGCACCCGCAATAAAACTTTGGTTTACATTCATTTCGCGTGCAAAGTCGGCAAAAGCGTCACCGCCGATTACTCGCGGGTTGGTTGACAACTGATAGTCAATAGAGGCTTCTCTTATCTGTTCTTCTCTTGTCATTTCTCTAAAATTTCAAGTAAATCTTCCGATTCCTTGCGACTGCCGAAACCTTTAACATCCACCCACTTGTCACGAAAGAAACCTTCTTCAAGCCGTTGCACAAAGTACCCTGTAATCGGGAAAACACCGTCATAACACGGAAATTTGGTTGTTATTCTGTATTTCGGTTTACTCATTCTTCGCCTCCTTTCTTGAATAGTTTAGTATATGTTTCATCGTCTAACAAAACAAAGTCAAATGGGTCACATCCATCAAAATCACCATCTTCATAATCTATAAGGTCTTGCTCGTCACATTGGCTACCAAGCGGACATGAAAAAGGGTGACAACGCCCTTGCTCCTTTATATGTTCATCTCCTCTTTTTTTTAATTGTTCCATTTCGTCTTGGCTGATTCCAACCCTATACGTATAGCCGTCCTCTTCGAGGCAAAATTCCGTTTCTTCTTGTTCTGGATGATTACAACCATATCCACTATTCGCATCGGTTTGTGAAGTTCCGTAACCGCAATGGTTCATTAAATCGTTAATTTCAACGATATGATATTTTTTGCTCATTCCTCGCCTCCTTTCTTGATGCCGTAAAGCGGTTTGAGTTTCTCAATGAGCGGGCGGAAGTTGCGCAGGAACTCGTCGCGCAGCTCTTTTGTTTTGAAAGCCAACAACCGACTCTCACATGAAGTTGTGTCAATCGCTCTCAATTCGTTTTCTTTAAACAATATGACGTATTTTGCTTGCTTATAATCATTACAGTCCGGCACCCAGTCGCCGTTGTAGCAGTTGCGCAGCAAGATAAGTTTAATTAGAGCAACGAGCGCGTCTGAGAATTTCGGGTCTTCCGTGAAATCAGCCATCACGTATGGGATATTTACTTGTGTTGTTACCCTCATATGGTCAAGAGGGTCACATTTCGGTCTGAATGCAAACGGAACAGGATACATCTTTCGGAACTCCTCCCAGCTTTTCGGTAGTTTCCTTTCTTTCTTCTTGAACGTGATAACGGCCACGCCGTCCACCAGTTCAACTTTTTCAATTTCGCACCCTTCCGGCGCGGTGATTTTTCTTTCTTTTTCCATAACTATTCGTCTTTTACGGTTAATTCAACTTCTGCCCCAAGCCACAAATCGCAAGACTCGAGCAGTCTTGGGTTTACATATTTGCCGTTGCTCTTCTCCTCTTCGATAATTTTTTTGAACATCTTTATGAGTTCAAGAGGAGAAAAATACTGCTTTTCAAAATCTCTTTTGAAATCGCATCGGTCATAGACCCAAGAAAGCGGTGTTTCGTCGCTCTCGAGATAAGCGTCTTCGGTGACCACTTCGATGTCGTAAGCCGAGAAGGTGTATTCGGCTTCGCAATAAACAGTTTGTTCACACATAATTTTGGTTTTTTGGTGATTGATTTGTTTGACTTTAATTTTATGCGACAAATATACAAAAAACTTTTATATGTTGAACATTTTTATAAAAATAAATTTTCTTTCATAACAAAAAGAGAATCAGACGGTTGAAAAATTAATGGCAAATTCTGTTATGGCAGAGCCGCCCGACTCTCTTCGTTTTTTGCAAGAATTTGATTGGTTTTGCGCAAATGTCAGCTTATTCGCCAACAACCCTCTTGTTTGTCAAAGGTAAGTGTCATCTGGGCAAGCATCGGTGTCTTCGCTGTGTGACCCGAAACCGTGCAGACAATCTCGTCTTTGAAATCGTCAATGGTGATGTTAGTCACGTCTTTGATGTTGCCGAGATTGCCGTAAGCCATCGAGATTGCGGCTTCTAATTCGCTTTTGTTCATCGCAATTGCACGTTTAGTTAGAACCAGTTGAACCAAGACCTCCTCGCGCCACGTTGCCGAGGCAGTCAACCTCTACAAACTCTATTTTGCGTGTGAACAGCCACTTGATTTTCTGCCAAGGTGTAGCGAACTGGTTCGGCTGTATTCTGAACTGGCAGATTCTTGTGTTTGCCGGTATCTCGACCGCTCTGTTGCATATTGCAAGAAACATCCATTCATCGGTGTCAGAGCAAAACGACTAGTCTATTACCCCTTGAGAATTGGCTAAAACAACCCCCCATTTCTTGTAAGATGAACTTCTCGGCAAAACAACAGCCTCAAACCCCTTGGGCAACTCTATTGCCACACCAAGCGGTATCTGGTGGTATTCGCCTTGCAGAACGCTGATTCTCTCTTTTGTGCGAAGGTCAATCCAATCGCCTTGCGGCAGTCTTTCGATTTTGTCAACAACGCTGCCGTCGCTGTTCTTGATTCTACGATAACGTATTTTCATAACTTGTTGTATTTTTGTTTGAAAATCAATTCTTCTATGAATTTTTCGTAATCTTTTGTGTAAACCGCCTGCATCTTTCGGTAAGGGAAAATACCGTCCCAAGCGACCTTGTTGACATCAAGCGACTTGCTCGTGCCGAACTGCATGATTTCGCCCGTCTCGGTGTCAACATAGACGCACGTCACGCCTTTTCGCTTGGCGTATGCAAGACTGGAAACGTCTTTTTCAAGCTTTTTCGGCTCGTTCCACTTTCTTCTGTTGTTTTTTCTAATCTGTTTTTGCCATTCTCGTAATTCGTCCATTGTGTTTTCAAATTTTAATATTGTACATTTCCATAAAATATTTTTCAGCCCATTCTGGTCTTTTGTCGCTGCCGTTCTCTTTTTCAAACTCTTGAATCTTCGACACGTATTCTTTCAACTCCTCTGCGAACTCGGCATCAGGCGTTTCAGCCCCGAATATGTGAAACCTTTTCTGTATGTATTCGATGTCTGTTAGAAATTTGTCGTTGAGCGTGAACGCCTCGTTGTTGCCGTATTCGAGCAAAACGGCGCAAGTCAAAGCCGCTTTGTCGAGGCTTATCGACGGTATGCCAGCGTTGAGGCACGCTTCGTTCCAAATTTTTCTTAGATTTTCCATTTTTCGTTTTTTTTGCACGTGCTGATGGAGTCGAACCATCTAATGTCCTACGTTCCGAGTTCAACGGCATTTCTGCCGTCTGCACTGTCGTTGGTGACTATCCGTTTAGCACCCTATCGCACGTGTCGTTTGAGCCTTCTTGTTTGTAAGGCAGTCCAGAGTTTTGGCGAACCTTGGTTTTGCCGAATTTAGGTTGTCGAGAACCTTTGCGGTGGTGTGCGGGGTCGAACCGCGTCCCACTGTTACATCTTGCTCCGTCGCAAGCCTCACCACCGTTTGCAGCCGTGGGAAAATGCTCGTTGGTATGATGCTCACGGCTGCTTGGTTTAATTGTAGAATTTTGGGTTAAAGAACGCTGCGTCTTTTTTGCGGTGTGACCGTCTCTGTTGTCACCGTGTAGTTGCCGGACTTATCCGCTCCGGCTGACGATAGTCATCATGAAAAATTCTACATTTTGCGCCTCTTTGCGGCGGGCGCGTTCCGTTAATTTATCGGCACGTTTTCACCGTCTATCTTGAAACCTTTGCTTGTCCACTCAATTTTGTCGTACAAATCGGCAGCCGTCGTGATTTTTGTCTCGCGTGTCTCGTCTGTCATCCATTCGTATTCTTCAATGTTCATCATCAGCATACGGCTTTTCAAAGACGCGAAATGCCTCGTGTCGAAGATTCGTACATCTGTCGAGTATTTGTAATAACCGGCAATTTTCCCGTCAACGGAAACTATAAGCATGTACGCTTGCTCTCTTTTGGCTTGTCTCAAGCCGTAATCATCTCTTTTGAACATGACAATTTCTTTTCTTGTTTTGACTTTTCCACGAATTTCACGCTCTCGTCGTGTATCAAGGTGAAAAACTTTGCCAAAGACTCGCTGATGCCGTTTAATTTGGGCTTTTTCTCGCCGTTGAGCAGCTGCGAAGACACGTAATCGTCAATGTAACACAAACTCTCTTTGACAGAATCGTATTCTTCGCACCACTTGCCGTACATCTTTCTGTGAAGCGTGTTCAGAATGTCGACAAGACCGCCGAGAAAACCGACACAAAAGACGCAATCGACAAACTCGTACTTGACGTTGTTCACAAGCTCTCCTTTCATCAGATTCTCGACCCATTTGGTGTTCTGCTCAAGACTATCGACAATCTCGCAAACGCTTTCGTTGAAATGATCCTGTATGCTCTTGTTGAGCATCTGCCGGTTGATTTTGCGTCTTACATCGTTGAAGCGGTATTGTATGCTGTTGGCGTGCATACGGTAGTTCTGCCTAACAAAAGGTATGTTTGTCAGCCGTATGGCGAAATCCTCGGCAATCTGGTTCATTATGCACATCTCGGCGACAATCACAAGACGCTCGTAAATGACCTCTTGTTCGCTGTACGGTCTGACGGTCACCTTGTAGCCGCCGCTGACAGACGGTTTGCATACGTATTGGTAATTACTCGGCATTGTCCCTTTTGTATTTTTTGATGATTCTGTTGATGCCGGCGGTGCTGTAGAAGCCGTATTCCTCTGCGATGGTTCTCAAGGCGATGGTCTTCATGTAGCCTTCCGCCACCAAAGCCTCGTAGCGGGAGATGATTTTCTTGTCCCGCTCTCTGATGTTTTGCTGATAAGCTGTTATCTTGTTGTTATCCATTTTCTGTTGATTTGATTATTTGAAAAAAGCGCGGCGGCAGAATGTATAATGCACGTATGAGGAAAGAAGGTATAACACCACCGCGCTTGTTGTGATTGTTAGCCGTTAATCATCACTGGCATAATAAGAAGTGTCTTGTCCGGTCTGTTCGCGTCAGTTAGCGTGGCAGCCTTGTTAGATGAGTTGATGTTGATTACAACGTCGTGGCTCGTGATTTCAGAAAGGCACATGTTGAGAAAATAAGCGTTGAACCCGATTTGCACATCGCCGTTCTCGCCTTGGTAGCTTTTCACGTTTATCTTCTCGTTGCCGCCCGTGCCGAAATCTGCGTCTTCGGCGTGAATGTTGATTTCGCTCTGGGAGCATTCAAGCACAACGGTTTTCGTTGACGCGCTTGCAAGGTTCTCCATACGCTTCGTGGTCGCCACAAGCTCCTCTTTGACGACACCGAAATGTTCTGCCGTGCTTGACGGTATCACACCGTGGTAGTTCGGGTATTTTCCCTCTTGAAGCGTGAAGCACACCTCGTTCTCGCCGACCTTGAAAGACGCGAACTTGTCGTATGTCCTTATCTCAAGAGGCAGCTCGCTGTCACCGACAAGACCCATAAGTGCGCGGCTTGTTGTCTTCGGTATCAGAAGCTGCGTTCCAGCACCGACAACACCATCCGACTTGATTTTTTCGCAAATCATCTTGTGGGCATCGGTGGCGCAATACTCCAAGCCGTCTTCCAAGAACGTGAGGCACACCGCCATCATCGTTGGTCTCAACTCATCGCTGCCGACAAAGTTCTTCGTGGAGTTGATGATGTACTTGAGCGTCTGAGAAGGCATCACGCACTTGTTGAGCATATTCTCTTTCTCGGAGTTGAAGTTTGTCGGGAACTCGTCAGATGAAACAAACGGGAATTTCGCCTTGCCGCTGCCGTAAACCACCTCGAAGAAAAAATCTTTGAAATCAAGCGTGACGTTATAGTCGGTCAATGTGGCAAGAATCTTCTGCAAACCGTCTGCTGGAACGCAAACGTCTATTTTCTCAAATGCGGGCTGCTCAGCCTCTACAAACGTCTTTGCGGCGATAGACGCGCTGTTGCTCTCAATCTTCACTTTCGTTTCGCCGCCATCTACATATATATGTATATAGTCGGTGATGGGCAACATCTTGTTGACACCCGCGCAGCTTGCACCGAACGAAAGAGCGTCAATCAAATTCTTCTTGTTGAAAATCAGTGTATTACTCATAAATCTTAATTGGTATTCAAATCTGCGGCAAAGATAACATTTTTATCAATATGTTCGACACAAAAATGAATTTTTTTCATAAAAATTTTTTTCTCGCTGATAGTCAGACAATTAAACACTAACAAAAAATTTTTTTTACTTTTCGTGCCGAGCGAATTATATTTTTTGTATTTTTGCAGCGTCTTTTTGAAGATGAACCGTTTCACCTCACGGTAAGTCAAAACGAAGATAGTTTATAGGAACATAGAGATACAAGCTAATATAACGACAGTCCGTGAGGTGATGTACCGAAAGGTGCATGGGCTGTTTAGCGATAGAAGCCCTGCGATGAATCTTCGCGGGGCTTTCTGTTTTCAAGAAAGCAAGCCAAATGGCGGCAGTTTTTAATGACCGCTGGCTGAATCTGAAAAAGCGGAAGGCGACACCGTAAAAGAAAAGACCTCGTATGCGGAAGAGATAAACCCCCAGCGTATGCGCAGTAAACCATCAACTGGCAGTTCCTCGTAGAGCCGAGGCAGGGGACACGAATGATGGGGGTCGGATGGAATAAGCAGACTCGTGTGTGCGGTGATTGCATAAAGGCTGAATCCGTGGCGTAAAACACCTTACTGCCCACGGTGCCGACGGGGCGACGGCGACAAAGAAACCGTTACGTGTCGGTCATAGTTTCCCTCTGGGCGCAGAATACTCAAAATTTTGAGTACCAGCTCTTTAAGAAAGAGACACCTGTCGCCTTATAGGGGGGAATTATGCCTCAAAAGCTCTTGCTCACGAAACTGTTACGTTGGTTGTTGATGATGCGATGATGTGATGATAAAGATATGAATGACTACAAGATAGATGAACAAAACAAGTATATACAAGTAGAATATGGCAAAGTAAAATCAAATATATAAAAGTGGTATAAAAAAGATACATAAAAGAATACAATGAAACATAAATAACAGTAAATCAAATAGTTATATTCTCCTTATTATATATTTGACCGCACAAAAATTTCAAAACAAATTGAAAATCAAACACTTATGTTAATCGACATCAGACTTTTGGAAATCGGCGGCTTTGGGTCGGCGGTTGAAACGCTCAGGTTGCCATACGGCAAAGAGTGCAGAAGCACTTTTCTTTTCAACCACAAAATCAAAGGCGAAAACCTTATTTCAACAGAATCTTGCGTTTTCTTGAACGACAAAGACATTCAGCTAATGCAGTCGCTTGTAAGAAAGGGCGACGAACACGCCAAGTTCGCCCGTCTTATACAAGTATGGGTGAACATCACAGCACCGAGGTATTTTTACCAAGAGCTTGTGACATACGAGGTTGGCGTGACGAAGGGTTGCAGCAACTCTACAATGCACCAAGAATGCAAGGGCATGAGTACCGCAGAACTTGTAGAGTTCAAGAATAAGCTGCCGGAGGGCACGATGCAGACAAGGACATATATGTTCTCATACCAAGCATTGAGGCGCATTTATTTCCAACGGTTGGGTCACAGACTACCGCATTGGCGCGTTTTCTGCGATTGGATTGAGAGTCTTCCGTATGCCAAAGAACTTATCATCGGAAAGGAGGATGACAATGAATAGGACTATTAAGTTTCGCGGAAAGCGTTGTAAAGACGGAGAGTGGGTGTACGGAAGTTATGTAGAAAGCAACACTTCTTGGAGTAAAGGTCATCCGCATAAATCTTGGATTCTACCTTCGCCAATGACAAACGGTGGTTGGTTTTCTATAAGAGGTGCTTACCCTGTTATAGACGAAACCGTAGGTCAGTTCACTGGTCATAAAGACTATAATGGTAAAGATGTGTACGAGGGAGATATTCTTGAAACTAACAAAGGCTTGGTTGCGTTAGTGACATTCGACAAAGCTGATGTTTTTATGCTTGGCGACGAACACCCCGACTCTATGTTTTCGTTTTCAAAAATGGAAATTATAGGTAACATTTATGACAATCCAGAGCTTTTGGAAGGAGGTGAGCAATGATTAGATGGTTTTTTTATGCTGCTATCGCTATTGTTGTAAGTATTCTTTCAGAAAGAATATATAGCAAAAACAACAAAAGGATTGACGAAATGTCTCTCGTGTCTATTGTGTTATTTTTGTTTGTCGGCATTGTTTGTGTATTGTCGTTTTATTCTTCAATTATTTTCTTTTTTATAGGTGTATTCAAAGTTTTGTCTAATTTCAATTGTTGGTAGTTTATGATTAAGAGCGTAGAATCTTTTTTCGAGCGTGCCAAGGCGAACACGCCGGCTTGCAAAGAGTATTCTTTGAAGATAATGCACGCAAAAAGCAAGATGGAGATTTTCAAGGCTGCACTTGAAATCCAGTCGATAGAGTTTTTGTGCAAGGCAATCGACGAGGGGTGGGGCATGACCTCCGACGAGATTTGCGCCGATTTCGCCCCGTATTTGAACGGCGAGTGCGTTTATGACGGAAAGTACACCTCCGAGCTTTATTGCCGCTTTAACGGTGAGATAAAAGCCAAATCGACCGTGTATTGCCTCATCGACTGCGATTGCGTGCTGAACCTCGAGGAAGAGTGGCGGTTGTGCAAGCTCTACGTTGTCGGCGACTCGCACGTTGAAATCAAGGGCAAGGGCAACGCCATTGTCGATTTTCAAGGACAAAACGCCGTTGTTTTATAATTTTTTTTATTTTTGCAACCGAAAATTTGAATTGTTGTGCAGGATTTTTTAGTCACAATATCGTTGAGCAACCTCGAAGGTGCGCGTCTGCTGTGGGACGAGAACCCATACACCGGCAATCAGGAACTCGGTATGTTTCTGCCATTGCAGTCCGCGAACATATACAAGACCGACAAGAACTACTGCTATCTGTCGTTCTACGCATCGCAGCTGAGCAATCCAACCGAGAGAATTTCGCACATTCTCAAACCGATATACAACGAGGAGAATTTCAAGAAAAGAAAAGAGATGGGCTGCCCGCCGACAAGGTTCATAGGTCGGTTGAGAGCCATATCGAAACGAAAATACTGATTTATATGCAAATAGAAGATGTACACGTATATATAGGGAAATACACGAACTCGCAATGGTCGTGGACTGACATCAACAATTACGTTCTCGGAACAGGAAGAACGCTGCTTTACCGAAAATGCGCCGGTCTTGAGGATTTCGGCAAAGTCAAAAACATATACACCGAGACCTACGCGGACAGTGATACGGTGAGAGCCGACTTTCCCGATGAAATCACAAGAGAGGCGACAACCATAACATTAGATCTTGTTGTAAGAAGAGACCCGTCCATAGCCAACGGCGATGACGATGTGAACACCGTGATAGGGCTTGTCTCCGGCACACTGCCTGTCGTCTTTTGGGACAATGTTCGCCGCAAGATGGCGGTGATGACGCTCATAAGCGCGGTTGAGGTCAAAGAAGACAACTACAAGGGCATGAAATACATCGAGCTTGAGATAAAGTTCAACAATCTGATGGGTCATTGCCCTTACGTGTACGATTCGCAGATACTAAACCAGCTGCAAGCCGTTGAATACGCGGCATTGCCGATAATAACAAGAGTTTTATCATAAATACTGAATACTATGGCAAGACCAAAAAAAAGCGGAACTACCGCAAAGAAAGCCACAAAGAAATCCGAGGAAAAACAAGACCAATTCGTTGACACCAACGAAATGATGCAAACTGCCGAGACTGTTGAGCAGTTACCCGAAATCGGGCTTGAGCAGCCGAAGCAAAAACAAGCGGCAGAAATTGAAAAGCAAGTCCAAGAACCACAACCTCAACCTCAACAGATAATTCAAGAAATAAAGCCCGCAGACTTGCCTAAAGAAGAGGAAATAGAGGTCAAATACAACCCTTCGGAAAACGACACTCGCGAGATGCTTGATTTTGTAGGCATCACGAGCATACCGAAATTCCAGAAGAGCGCGGTGTGGGTCAAAGCCATCGCCAAAGTGCTGAAAATAGACACCTCTGTGTCTTGGGTGGTGCTGAAACGCACCGGCGCGAAAACGCACAATATCGAGAAGATTTTCGGTCACTGCGCCGCCATCAAGAAAGTCGGCACGCCTATACCCATCGAGGTGATTCCGTACAATTACAGCGCGGCGTTCCCGCAGAACAGCACCTACGAGATGGCGAAATTCATCTCCAACTATTCAGAACTGACCGTTGACGAGTTGCAGCACAAAACCTACGAGGAACTTACAGACATGATGCTTGACTTGCAAATCAAGATGTACTACGAGGACATTTACAAGAACGAAAAAACAAGAATTGAATAATTATGGCTAACACAAAGAAGAAAGAGAAAACCGAGAAAGTGACACCGATGCACTTTTGCATCGAGGAGAAAGACGTTGAGAAGCAGTTTGATTGCGACAGCTTCTGTCTTTACAAAGCGGGCGGTTTCATGCACTACATGACCAAAGGCGGCTACCACGTCTTTGTCAAACCCGACTATAAGTCGCTGTACGACACGCTTGAAATATTGCTTGACGTGCTGATTGACGGCAAGGACAAGAAAGGCGAGGAGAAAGAGAACCTTCAGAACATCGCCGACTTTGTGTCAGCCATTCTGTTCGCACCGACAATCATCTTCTCTAACGAGGAGTTTATGTTCAAGGCTTTCGAGACCGTACAAAAGTTCACCGAAGAGTTGATGAACAAGAGTATGGAAACCTTGCAGAAAGAGGATTTCGATGCGAACAACGACTTCGAGAGCGCGGTGAAATCCGCAGAAGAATTAGTTGAAAATCTGAAAGGCATCGCAGACGCTCTTCCCGAAGAAAATAATAATTAACCATTAAAATTGTAAGACTATGAGTAAAGTAAGTGGTCGTTTGGGTGTGACCCGCCAGACATCTAAAAGAAACCGTCCGAAGCGTGTTTATCGTTCAAAAAAGAAATAAGGTGCGCAGAATACGAAGAGCGATAAGGATTTTGCAAACCACGCCAATCGTCTTGTCGCTCTTTGTTGTTTTGTGCAACATCACGGACATTTTGTGCGTGAACCTCAACTGGCTACTTTGCCCGTTGTTTGGTTTTTCGGTGTTTGTGCTGCTGCAACTTTACCGCGCATCAAGGCTGCTGTACGTTTCGAGGTGGTCTCGCGTGCTTTACGTGGCACTCATTATGATTGTAACAACCGAACTTCTTGACGAGATTTTTGCACTTTCTCTAAAAGGTGTTGAAATGCAGCAGTTCGTGTTCTGTATGCTTATCGTAGGCGTTATAGTATCACTTTGCACTTTTATATACGACAAATTCAAGTACAAGTTATAATTTTTTGTATCTTTGCCGTAAATTTAAGAAATATTAAACGAATATGGATAAAAAAAAGAAAATGGTTGGAACGGTTGACATATCAAACCCTCAACCGAGATGGCATAAGACGATATATCTTGACGAAAATGTCATTCGTGAGACAATCCACGACGGTAACTTCTCACCGACCCCGCCAACACCGCCAACACCGACTGGCGACTACATGTACCTTGAGGCTGCTCAAACCAACTCCACCGTGAGCATGGTGTCAACTTTGGAGACTGCCCCGAATTTGGAATATTCCACGGACGGAGAGACTTGGCAGGAGTGGCAGCACACCACAGCCAAAGGCGACCCTTCCACCTTCGACACCATCACCCTCGGTGCGGTGGGTGACCGAGTTTATTTCCGTGGTGACAACCCCAACGGGCTGGCCAACCTTGAAACCGAAGCCTTCAGCAACTTCGTGCTTACTGGCGCTATCAACGCAGGCGGAAACATTATGAGCCTGCTTGATAAGACGATGGAACTCACCGAGGTGCCTGCCGGCGGATTTTATTCTTTGTTCACAGAACATGGTATTGAACCCGTACTGCTTACACCGCCGTCAATGGACACTATCACCGACATTAGCACAAGTGGGTGTGATGGCATGTACGAAAACTGCAAATCACTCGCCTATGCCGCCGACATGCCGTCTCTTACATTCATTGGCGACGACGGCTGCAACTCTATGTACTACGGATGCACCTCTATCACCTCTGCCGCCGACATGCCTCTACTCACCACCATCGGTGACTACGGTTGTGAAAGTATGTACGACGGTTGCACTTTTGACATGTCCGACGACGGAACAACGCTCAATTTCGCCTTCCCGACTCCTCCCGTGACGGCAGGCGAGACCACATACGCCACCGCATACGACATCGCGGCATGGATGGGCAACACAAACGGATTCACAAACCCTTAAAACAACAAAATCATGATTAAAGTGACAAAACCGACCAAAAAGCAGCTCGCCAACTGGCAGTCGGCGGAAGAACCCGAACTGCCCATCGACAACGAAATCCTGTAACCATGGCACAGCAGAGCGAGTTCAAGATTTTTATGCGAAACGCCATAAAATATCTGACTTTCGGCTTCAAGATGTATGAAAACGGAGTGTGCGACCAACCAATCAAAGGCGACTTTAAATTGGTAGATTCACGCGAAATGTACGGCTACACCAAGAAAGAAGCGTCTGACTTGCTCGGTCTGTCAGTTATACAATTCGACCGCAAAATACGCAAAGGCGAAATCCGCAACGGTCGCAAAATCAGAGGAATAACAGCCCTCTATTGGGACAAAGACTATATAGACAAACTTTCCACACGGAAAGACTTTTAACTTTTTCTATCTCATTACTTTGTATTTTTCCCGCGTCTATTATTAGATGCGGGTTTTTTTGTGCCGCTATTTTTGCATCCGTAAGCTTACAGCCAATGCCCGAAGGCGTAAGAGGGCGATTATTAACCTTTTAATATTGTAATTTTATGGATACAGAAACTTCAAAAACTTATGTTTTCGGTAACGAAGGCGCAACCGTGCCCGCTTGGATGGCTATGAACAACGGCGGCTTCGGCGGTTTCAACGGCAACACCATCGGCGACCTCATCGGTCTTGCTATCGTCGCATCCATCTTCGGTTGGAACGGCGGTAACGGTTTCGGCGGTTGGGGTGGCAACAATGGCGGTGCAGGCTTTTTAAGCAACCAAATCAACAACGACGAGGGCAGACAGCTTATTATGCAAGCTATCACCGCAAACGGAGAACAGAGCAGACAAGCCATCGCCACACTTAGCACAATGCTTGGGCAGGATTTCAATCTTGTAAATACCTCTATTCAAGGCATTCAGAGCGTGTTGAACACTATGGCAATTCAGAACGCCACTACCCCGCTGCAAATCATCAACGCAATTCAGAACGGTGATGCTTCGCTGTCTCAACAGTTCCAAAACTGCTGCTGCGAGAACAGACTTGCAATTTGTCAGCAAACAAATGCTTTGCAAACAAGCATCGCTGGTGTGAACGAAAACATTTCCGCTACCCGTGCGGCGCAGCAACTTGCTGACTGCCAGCAAAGTCAACTGCTTGTTGACACTATGAACCGCAACTATCAGTTGCTTGACAACAAGATTGACGCTCTCGAATCAAGCCGCAAAGACCGCGAAATCACGGCTCTCACGGCGCAGGTCGCCAAACTTGAGTCGCAGAACTTCACCGCAGGTATCGTGCAACAGGCTGTAGCCCCGCTGAACGCCGCCATCAACGGCATCGCCCGCGAAGTTGACGACATCAAATGTGCTATGCCTTCAACCGTCAGCGTTCAATACCCGAATTTAGTCGCCATGAATGCAACTCCTTATGTTAGTGGCGGTTTCTACGGGAATGGTTTTTACGGCAACGGTTGGAACAACGGTATTAACTTCTAAACAAGAAAGGAGTTTGCTATGAATTGTTGCAGTAATATCACAACCAATGTCAATGGCGCAGCCTATCTTACGAGCGTAAACACAACGGTTACAGACACCGCTGTGGATTTTGCTCTTGGATTCAGACGCATTCAGCCCGTCGGTTATCTGACGGTTCGCATTGCGACTGCAATCCCAACTGGCACAACCGCGACTTTGCCCGTGACGCTTACTCTTAATGGCACAGCTCGTCCTTTGACGTTCTTTGACGGAACGCCCGTGACGGCAGGCGACCTTACGGGTACAGGCGTGATAACCGTTTTCAACGACAGATTTAACGGGATTTTGCAACTCGTTTCTCCGTTGAGCGTGTAACATCCGAGCAGTCGGGTGATAGTTCTTTGACATCACTGGATGATAGGAGTTTTTCGTAGTCGTACAAAAACATAAACGTGTATCCAAAATGTTGTTTGTAAACGCCATTACAAACGTATGAAACAGAGCGACGGTTAAAACCATCAACCTCTGCTTCTGATAGGTTTTTGTATTTTTTTACAACAATACCATCTTTCATACAAACGAAAGGCTTCCATCGCGAAGGGAACTCAATTCCTTTTCGTATAGAAGAAAAGTTTGACACCGTATTTTCGTTGTTCATATTCATTTTATGTGTACACCAACGAAGGTTACAAACTCGATTGTCTTTTGTGTCTCTGTTTATGTGGTCAACCTCTGGATAATTGTTTGTGTTTGGAATAAAAGCCATTGCGACAAGCCGATGTGTTTTATAAGTCTTTCTCTTTGTTTTTCAGTTTAATTGCACAACATAGTAAGAATAATTACCAAAACCAAGAGTTTGAATTTTGATTTTAGGTTTCGTGAAACACCCTTTTCTGTTGCTAAAAGGCTTAAATCTGCCAAGCGATACAATTCTCCCAAAAGATGAAACCATGTAAGAGTCTTCCCAACCGACTACCGGTCTCCATTCCTCATTTTCGAGCTTTATGCTCTCAATAAATTCTTCGTTTGTCATTTGCCAACGATTTTGATGATGTCAACGAAAGAAAAGAAGGAAGAAGAGCCGTTGACTTACTCTTGTCATTCAGTGGCCAAACTGAACTATCTTCCGACGGCAAAGATACAAAAATTTTCAAAACAAACAAACCGAATTATTAACAATTAAAACCAAAGACTATGTTTAGCACATTGAGACAAGAAAATCTGCTTTATGTATTGGACAAAAGGGCGTTGCCCAACATCGTATTCAAGACGGGCAGAGTGTCGGCTGTCACGACCCCCGTGCCGAAATACTCGCCGAACGTGAACCCGCTGAACCCGCTGATTAACGGTGTCGAGACCACGGTTGACATCACCGTTGACATCGACGGGCAGAACGTGGATTTCAAAAAAGTGCCGTCGAACCTCTCGATTTACGGCGAGAACGGCATCTTGATTTCGGAGAGCAAGGACGCTGTATGCGCGGAGATTGACGCTATGCGCGACAGCAGCCGAAAGCGCATCGAGGGCGTTGACAACGACCGAAAAATCATCGAGCAGTGCGACTTGATAAGCGCACAGCTGAACCCTTCGATTGCCAAAGAGCAAGAGAGGGAGAACAAGATGAACACGCTTGAGTCGAGGATGAACAGTATGGAGGAGATGCTTGCCGAGATGAGCAAGAACATCAAGTCTTTGGTTTCTTAAAACAAGAAAGGACAAAACTATGGCAAAAGTCATTGAAATAACAGAAAAGAAACTTGACAAGATGTCGAGCCTTGTTGAAGACATGCTGCTTGCCGGTGGCGAGCTGATGCACTGCATCTCTAAAATGGAGGATGAGTACTACGGCGAGCGCAGGGGCGGTGGCGGCTACGGCAACCGTGGCGGCTACGGCGACAGAAGCAGATACGGCGGCATGACGGGCAACCGCATGGACGACGAATACGACAGCGACGACGATTGGCGCGAGATGCGCGACATGGTAGGCGAACGCCGCAGAATGCGCAATTACCGCAGATAAAAAGCAAATTGGCGGGGCGGGGTTTTGTCTCCAAACCGCCTTTATTTTTTTGAAACAATAAAAACATTACAAATATGAGAAACGACATACCCTTGGATATTCTTGACGATTATCCAGAAGAAATGAAGCGTTATCTTCGCTATTACGGATGGCATTTCAACAAAGCCGCATACGAATTTGCAGCGTCTTTGATGTGGAAAGAGGACGCGAACGGAAAGAAGGTCAAAGTTGATACTCTTACAAAAGAGGATGTTGACAATATGCTTGTCACTAACAACGTGATTATTGAAAACAACGGCACATGGGACTATATGTACTGGGCTATGCAATGCAAAGCAGACTTGATGCCCGGTGCGATAGACGATGCCAAGCACCATGCGATGTATGTAAAGAAAATGAGCGAAGACCCCGATGTGACAGACGAGGCAGCGTTCAGAACTTGGTACATAAAAGCAATAGGTTCTGGCGTGACAGTTCCTTTTGATTCGTTCATGTAGCATGTAAAACCAGATTGTTATGACAAAAAGCGTTTTCTTTATGCCGAGATATGGGTGGCGCGTAGAGTTGTTCACCGATTTTGAATGCGATGACACCGATGTTGTGTTGCAAGCCCTTGACAACATAGACTGCGAGTTGGAAAGCCGCAGGAAAGCCGAGTACAACATGTGGCAATGTGACAAAAATACTGGCTTGACATACACATCGCCGAATTACAGGACTTCTGTTGCTGTCGTTTACAAGACTACAAGCTTCAAGGAGTTTATAAACACATTGAGTCACGAGGTTGCCCATATATGCGCCCACATCACGAAAGCTTTTCCTATAAAGCTAACTGAAGAGGAGTTTTGCTATATGCTCGGCGACTTGATGGCAGAGATGTCTGATTCAATTCTTGAGGTGGCAAGTAATTTTTGAAGGAAAACAGTTTTTTTAGGTTTGAACACCGCGATTATACAATATTTTTGTATTTTTGCGGTGTTTTTGTTTTGCGGATGTTTCAATGGGAAAGTCAAACCACATAAGGAAAATCAAACCGAGAGAGTCAAGAAACCCGCGATACAGAGCGCAAATGAAAAGATTTTAGTTTTATAAAACTGAGAGTATGAAACGCAGAAAAGAGGTCGGAATACTTGACATAGAGAACCCGAAATGCAAATGGCACAAGACCGTTTACTTGAAAGACGGCAAGCTGATGAAAACGATTCACGACGGCTCTTTTACGCAAGAAGAAGACGAACATTCAGAATATTTGTGTTTTGAGGCATTAGAGCAGGGCAGCACGGTGAAAATCGTATCGCAAATCAGCAACGCACCAAGTTTTGAATATTCAACAGACGGAGAAACGTGGGTTAATTGGCAATACGAAACCGACAAAGAAACAGAATTTTATATTTTTGATACAATAGAACTTGAGAACATCGGTGACCGTTTGTATGTTCGCGGAGATAACCAAGATGGTCTTGCTGAAATGGGGAAAGTAGAAATTCTGTTTACCAATTTTCAATTCACGGGCATTATAAAATGCTTCGGCAACGTAATGTCTTTGATTACTATTGAAGCAGAAGTAACAGAAGTCCCAGACTACGGGTTTGCTTATTTGTTTTCTGAACCAGAAGGCTCGCAGGAACACCCTTTGGTTTCAACGCCGGATATGACATCTATAACATATATCGGTGAGTTCGGATGCACATATATGTTCAAAGACTGTTCTTCTTTGACAAAAGCGGCAAATTTCACATCGCTTGAGTCAATGGGTGCGTATGCTTGCGGTGCAATGTATTTTGGGTGTGACAATGTTGTCCTTGCCGAAAACGGTCAGTTGACATTTGATTTTGTCGAAGTTCCTTTCAGCACATCTCATGGCGAATCTATCCGCTCTGTAGATGGGGTTGTTTATTGGATGACTGGTCAAAATTCATAAAAATGAATATAATCAATCAATATGCCAGAAAAAGAATCTTTTGACATAGACGGCTTGATGGTTTTTGAGGGCAATTACACCGCCAAAGACCAAGACGGAAATGTAGTGCCAAGTGTTATCACGCCAGACAGATACAAGCCGAAAAGCAGGGAACCTCTTTCAAGCGATCAAACAGGCAGATACACAAACACGTCCGCATATTGGAAAGACCATTCCGATATAGTTCCGGCAAAGGGCGATATTTATATATATTCCGATGGCGGTACGATAGAACAAGGCGGTGTTACCATCAATGTACCGAAAATCAAAATCGGTGACGGTGTTACAACGATAGATAATCTTCCGTTTACTGACAGCGACACACAGCAAGGAACAGCTGGCACTTTGAACACCACGAACACGTCAGGGCAAACGCCCAACGCAAGCGAGTCTTTGTCTGGCAATGTGAATCTTCACAAAGTATCAAAGACTGGTTCATACGAAGACTTGCTCGACAAGCCGACAATACCGACTGTCAACGATGCGGTGCTGACCATTCAGAAAAACGGCACTACGGTTGACACTTTCACGGCAAACGCATCGCAGGACAAAACAATTGACATTGCCATTCCTGTGAGTCTGGAAGACCTTGACAATGTGGCATTAGACAGACCTTTGGACGATGACATACTTGTTTATGATATAATATCAAATAAATTTGAGAATCAAAGATTGTCAGATATAGCACTTTCATCGTCAACTAAATACGGAGCTGCATTGTCTTTGTCTATAAACAGCAGCACTTACGTGGTTACGGCGCAGCTCAAAGACCAAGACGGCAACAATCTCGGAAGTGCGCAGACAATAGACTTGCCTTTAGAGAGCGTTGTTGTCAGCGGCTCTTACAATGCGCAGACGAAAAAGGTTGTTCTGACATTGCAGAACGGCAGCACGATAAAGTTCTCTGTCGCCGACTTGGTTGCTGGTTTGCAGAGCGAGATTACGGCGCAGAACCCGTTGTCTGCTGACTTGATTGTTGACGGCACGAATAACAAGGTTTTCACGGCAGCTGAAAAGACAAAGTTGAGCGGCATAGATGCGGGTGCTGAAGTAAATGTGCAGAGCGACTGGAATCAAAGCGACAATACGGCGGATGATTACATCAAAAATAAACCGATTTTGGCGACCGTGGCAACAAGCGGTTCGTATAACGATTTGTCGCACAAATTAGAGGCAGGCGACAACATCTTGATAAGAAACACACATCTTCCAACAGGTTATGACGAATTAGAATATATAAGTAACAGTTCGAGCACTCGCGTGAACACGGACATAACACCGGATGTTGACAATATCAAGGTCGAAATAGTCGTTAAACCAACATCAGGTGTATGGAGAATATTTCAATCCGCAGGTTCGACAACGAATACTTGCGGATTTGCAGGAGAAAATTCGGACTATTCGATTATTTGGCAGTATCGCAGAAACATCGTTGTAACATCATCAATGCAACGTAACACAGAGCATTACATGCTTATACGAGCAACCGCAGCGAACGGTTCGGTTGAATTGTATGTTAAAGATTTAGAAACTGGCGATGAAGCGACAAATACTGGAACGTACACTTACGGCAGCGCCGGTTATCCGGCTCAATTCTCTCTGTTTGGTAATGTTGCCGGTTTATATGCTTCAAGTGGAAACATGGTTGCTTCGCTGAAGTTTTGGGTAGATGATGTGTTGCAGATTGACTATGTTCCTTGTAAGAGAATACAGGATAATGTTGTTGGCTTCTACAACAAAGTTACAGGTGATTTAATAACAGAAAGCACAGGAACAATTAATGCCGGAACACTTGCAAAGAACAACGTTATAAACGTAACGGGTCTTGCAGAAGTTGCCACAAGCGGTGACTACAACGACCTCACCAACAAGCCCACGATTCCTGCCGCGCAGATACAGTCGGACTGGAATCAGACCGACAACACGAAAAAAGACTACATTAAAAACAAGCCTCAAAACATTGTCACTGACGCTAATTACGTCCACACAGACAACAACTACACAACGACTGAAAAGAACAAACTTGCAGGAATTGAGAGCGGTGCTGAAGTAAATGTGCAGAGTGATTGGGACGAGACGGACACAACAGACCCTGCGTACATCAAGCACAAACCGACTATTCCAACCGTTCCGACCAATGTCAGTTCATTCACGAATGACGCAGGGTATATAACGAACTCCGACCTTCCGACAATTGACACAGTATTGTCCGAAACAAGCACAAATCCAGTGCAGAATAAAGCTATAGGCACAGAGTTGAGAAAACTCTGGGACAAAGTCGATATTGTGCCAAGGCTTGACAACGAATATGTAAGACATAACCTTTATATTGTATCGTCAACAAACAACAAGTGGGGAGGTACATCAACAAGCAACTATAAGCACTGGATTGTGCCTGTGAGCAATATGCGCGAAGTTATCATCACATCTAATGCTAATACTCAACAAGCATATTCTTTTTTCAAGTCATACTCTACGCCAGTGCCAGGAGACACGCCAGATTACGCCACTGGATATTCAAGCATTGAAAGTGTGAGCGCCGGAGAAACACTTAAAGTCACAGTGCCTGACGATGCTGAATACTTATACATCAACACAGGCAATAACGGTGCTGCAAAAGCAGCGCACATATATATGACCGGTATCGGCATATCTGTCAACGTACAGAGCGACTGGAATCAGATAGACAGCTCTGCTGACGATTTCATCAAGAACAAACCGACAATACCTACACCGATAACAATATATTCGGGAACAAGTGCACCTTCTTCGGTAACAGGTTCGGATGGTGATATATATATACAAACCACAGTGTAATTATGAGCAGAACAATACAGATAAGTGACAACAAGACAAGCAGCCTCGCATCGTATGATTCCGACTATCATATCCACACCGACAGTTCGAATCTCAACAATGCGTGCGACGGTGACGACACTACTTATGCGCAGATAAGGTTTGTCAACGGAAGCAACGCCGAGACTTACATATTCTACAATTTCTCGACGATAAGCATACC
>JAEEGL012935486.1_pt1 | contig 41524 bp, 34 predicted proteins | sample 9134231 | NCBI WGS metagenome assembly JAEEGL01 (sample SAMN16246548, study PRJNA631951) | gut metagenome | biome: gut microbiome; feature: rumen; material: fiber-attached | host: Bos | place: Iran: Karaj | collected 2018-10
CCCAAGGGCAATTGTTTGCATCGGGCTCTTTGTAGATCTTAAGGGTCTTGCCGTTAACGGTGATGGAATCCTCACCTGCGCTAACGGTATCAGCCAGAGCATACTTACCCTGAGAAGAATCATACTTAAGAAGATGAGCAAGCATCTTGGGAGAAGTAAGATCGTTGATAGCTACTACTTCGTATCCCTCTGCTCCGAACATCTGACGGAATGCAAGACGACCGATACGGCCAAAACCATTGATTGCAACTTTTACTGCCATTGTAATTTCCTCCATTAAATGAATTATGTTTGTGAACTTTTCACATCGCTCACTATTTTAGAACAAACGCATCTAAAATTCAAGAAGAAATTGTCAGAATTAACAAAATAGACACGTTTGTTATCATTAATAAAATTATGTAATCCAAAACGTTTATCAATAATCCTCATACTCCAGCAGGCAGCGGACTTCATGTTCCAGTTCCTTATCCGTTAAAGAAGGGGAAAAAGCTGCCACTTCCTCCATGATACCGATATCTGCGTAATTATCTTCATCTGCAGCGTTGACTATCAGGAAGGTCTCACCGTCGATCTCCGAAACGCTTAAACGATAGTATACTCCGTTATACTTATAAGTCCGTCTTAACTTAAACTTCTCTTCACCGGTGGTGAACACCTGCTTTGCACCGTATTTGAGCAGCAGCGCTTCCACCAGCTCGGCCCTGCGTTCCGCTCCGCTTTTACTGTCCGCAGATATATCACGGCTGCTCCGCTTATCAAGCTCCTTCTCCATATAGCTTCTGAGAGCGATACGTTCCTTAAAATAACGTATAGCCATCTCTATAATATCATTGATGATAAAGAAAGCTACAAAGATCAGCAATATCTCAAGGATCTTTTTTAACTTATTTGAATCATCAGATCTCATTACGCCTCTCCTTTTTTGCGGGGATTGACGACAACAACGCGCACCTTGGGGACCTTTTCATGAATTGCCGCCGCCCAGCGGTGGTGTCCGTTAAGTATCATATATCCGCCGATACGCATCCTCTGGATGATTATAGGTTCCGGAAAAATATCATCATCAAAGCGGAGGTTTCTGCGTATAACCTGGCAGTAACTCTCTATGATACGTTCACTGGGTCCTATACTGTCGAATGTAAACTCATCATCGGGATTAGGTTTCAGCATTTCAGGTGGAAGTTTATGTACAGTCAGCTTCTCCAGTATGCTTACCCTTACCAGTTCACGGCGGTCTTTATAACTTTCTATATCGTGTCGTATGCGGTCAAGCAGATCTTTGCTAAAGCTCATTTATTTATCCTCTTCTTTTCGGCCTCTTCTTCGTTTTTGCGTATCCTGTTGGCTTCTGCGATCACTTTTTCCGCCCAATGTTCATCAGGCTCACATACCCTTAATACTTTAAAGCCGTAAAAACGCCCGTTGGCGATTATGGCGTCTTCATCATCAACATGCAGGGAAATCCTGTAAAATCCCGGCATTTTCTGGGGCAGCACTTCATCCCGGTCACGCTGGACTTCCGCCCTGTGCCGGTAGCCGTTGATAATGCCGTCGAATTTAATCCCATAATGTCTGAAAAGATTGCGTATATAGACATCCGCACGAAAAGAAGACGTATAGACCCATACTTCAAAACCCTGTGCCTGAAGTTCGTGTATCAGATCGACTGTCCCCTTCCTTAATCTTTCCGTAAACACGCGGTTTAACGGAAATTTAAGGGAAGGTTCAGTCTCAAAAGTATTCGGATCTACAAAAAGCACTTCATCAAGATCAAAAGATATTCTCATCAGATCATACCGTATACTTTGAAAGATCGGAATTTATCTCATCCGAATAACGGTTAAGGTTTTCAGAGATCTCACTGATGTTATCGGTCTCCCTGCGGAGCTTGCCGCTCTCCGAAACGATCGTATTGCTTAAACCCAGTACCTCGCTTATGCCCGAAACCTGAGCTCTTGTGGTTTCCGCATTGTCCGAAGCAACCTCGTTGATCTTTTCGATGCCGCCTGCAATCTCTCCGATACCGTTAGCCGCCTTACCGACATCGCCATAGATCTTTTCGAAGGACTCATTGGCTCCGGTAACACCATGCAGGCAGGTATCCATATCCTTAACGCATATATCTGCCATACGGTTGATATCGGCGATATTTCTGGTAACACCTTCGATCAGCTTTCTGATGGTAACAGTTGCTTCCGAAGACTGGTTTGCCAGCGCTCCTACTTCCGATGCTACTACCGCAAAGCCGCGTCCCATCTCTCCTGCCCTGGCAGCCTCTATAGAAGCGTTAAGCGACAGCAGATTGGTCTGTTCCGAAATAGCGTTGATGGTATCTGTTATACCCGTGATCTCTTCGATGGACTTTGCCGTATCACGGATCAGGCTTGTCAGTTCACCTATAGTGGTGTTGAGTGTGGTAACATTTTCCGTCATGCTCTGCATCTCTTTCCTGCCCTTTGCAGAAGCATCAAGGGTCTCATTGCAGAGAACACGTACTTCTTCCGCATTTTTACTGAGCTGGTCAGAAGTCTTTGCCAGATCGTTAGCGGAACGCGCTACATCCTCTATGGAACTGTTCATATCGTTCAGTGTAATGTTGAGCTTTTCAATAGAGTCGCCCTGGGTATTATTGGCTTCAGCCAGTGCTTTGGAAATATCAAAGCACTCTCCGGCCCTGCTGTTCATCTTGCCGGAAATGTCGGAAAGACTGTTCAGTGTAGCCCTCATCTTTTCTATATATTCATTAAGGCTCTCCGACAGTGTGGTTATCTCATTATTCCCCTCAGGCACTATCCTTACCGTAAAGTCACCCTTGCTGATATCGGTAATACGCTTTGTCACCGTTGTTACGGGGTTGATAGCTTTGCTGATTATGATATAGATCAGGGCCGATATGATACCTATCAGGATTATGCCGCTTACAAAAGTAATGATCATAACCTTAAGTATCGCGTTGCTGAGCAGCGAACTAGGAGCCGCACTCACCACTACCCAGGAAGTGTCCTCTATATCCGTTGCCGTATACATGTATGTACCGCCGGATGCCTTGGCTGTTATGACTTTTTGGCCTGTAGCCTTCGCCCCCGTATCCATGGTATCAAAGATATTTGCAAGTCCATCAGCAACGGGATCCGTGGTATTATCAATGGTCTGTCCGACGCTCTCGGTAACGTTGCTTATCAGGATGTCCTTAGTCTGTTTGTTGATTATGTAGTACTTTGTTTCGTCTGAGATCGAATCAAAGGCCTTAACCTGCTCGACAACCTTATCAAAGTTTATATCACTGCTCAGCACCACGTTATCCTTAAGCATTACAGCGCATGCGAGACAGGTCTTGCCTGTGGATGCATCAACATAAGGTTCGGAGGAATAGATCTTACCTTTGGCTGCCAGCGCACCAACATACCAGGGTCTGTCAGTGAATACAAAGGTATCGTCGGGTATCCATCCGGAACCGTCCAGGAAAGTCATGGTATCTCCGTACGCCATGTAGATATCCTGGGAATCCGGATCAAGCTCCGTCAGTTTAAGCAGCATATTGCGCGCATCATCATAGGAAAGATCGGGAGTGTTCTTCATAACATCAGCGGTCTGTCCCACTCTTTCCTCTATACTGTTCCACCAGTTATGTATCTCACCGGCATAGGTAATGGATTCTCTTTCCAGTATACCGTTGGTAAGCGACTGGATATTATCGGCAGCCAGCTTGATGCTTATCTGCGTGATAATAACAATAACTATAGCAACATAGATAATGATGCGGCTAAGCAGAGACTTCTTAAGAGACTTCCTTTTCTTCATTTCGAATTCCTCCACCAAATACTTATTTTCTCATCAGAGCTCAAATCTGGATATGATCTTTCTGAGCTCGGCAACAGCTGCCTTACACTGTTCAACTTTTGCCACGCTGTCAGAAGTATCGCCTACCATATCGGAAGTCTTTCCTGCGATATCGGAAATGCCCCTGGTAGATTCATTAACGGTATTATCGATACCGTTGATGGCGTCCGCTATGCGCTCGATAGCCTGATTGAGCTTATCTATACTGTCACTGATGGTGTCCATGCTCTCACCAAAGGTCTCGGCATCTTCACGGTACTGAACGCTGACCTTTCCGAACTCCTCGTAATCGGAAAGAACGTTAGTCTCAAGGAAACCGGTAGTCTCGGTCAGGCAATCGGACATCTGGTTAACCGCAGATACCACTTCGTCAACGATGCTGCCGATATCGCGTACAGCTTCTGATGTCTGTGTAGCCAGATTACCAACCTCGGTAGCAACTACTGCGAATCCTCTGCCGGCGTCTCCCGCACGTGCCGCCTCTATGGAAGCGTTTAATGCCAGCAGGCTGGTCTGGGAAGATATCTCCATAATGGTGCTTGTAAGGGCGTTGATCTTATCCACAGCCTTTGAATCACGTATAGCTTTCTCGGACTTCTCCTTAACCGATTCATAGATGTCGATAGTCCTCTTGCTTGCTTTTTCTGTGGTAGCGGACAGTTCGTTTGCACGTTTGGATACTTCACGGGATAATGCACTTCCGTCGTCAGCCAGTTTTCCGATACCCTGTGCGCTTTCCTGGATATCGCCGATGTTTGCGGTTATGCCTGCAGTGGTAGCAGCTGTTTCCTGCATGCCTGCAGCCAGTTCCTCGGTCGTTGCTGAGTTGTCCTGGCAGATATTACCTACATTCTTTATCGTGATGTCCAGCTCATCCACATTTGAATCTATGCTGACTCCGGCGCTGTCGATGGATCCCACAGCATCCCTCAGGCAGTCATGCATGCGCTCTACGGTCCTGGATATAACGCCGACCTCGTCTTTTCTCTTTGCAAGCATTTCAGCATTTTTGTCTGCAGAGAAATCAAGTTCCGCTATCTTGTTGATAACGGGTACCAGAGCAGTGATGCCCTTCATCAGCAGTGACGCTATGATTATGATCGCCGTTATAGCTGCTATCAGGCAGACTACAGCAAAGAAGATCATGTTGTTACGCATGTTTGCAACATCTTTAAGCATCTCTGACTTATCAGCAGTAACGATAACGATATTTCCGTCCTCGGTGAAGGAGTAGCCTGCAACCTTATCAACTCCCTTATATTCATATACGCAGGAGCCGTCGGATACTTCTTTTCCTGCCTGGATATCTGCCACTATGCCTTTAACAGCTGCATTCTCCACAGGCTGGCCGATCTTTTCGGGAGTCTTGTGCCAGAGCATGGTTCCGTCAGGAGATACCATGTATGCATATGATCCTTCAACTCCGGTCATTTCGATCTTACCGATCAGTGAATCATAATCTATCTTTATAAGTTCGTCATAATCGGAGGTTACCAGTACTATATTTCCGGTATCTGTAAAGGAATAGCCGGCAAGCTTCTTGGAACCCTTATAATCGTAAATAACATATCCGTCTTCAACGGTCTTGCCTGCTGCAAGATCGGCAACTATGCCTTTAACCGCTGCGTTTTCTACGGGCTGGCCTATCTTTTCAGGGGTGGGATGCCAGAGCATGGTTCCGTCCGGTGCTACCATGTATGCATAGGATCCGTCTGCCACATCTATCTTGATATTACCGATAAGGGAATCGTAATTGATCTTCATGAAAGCATCATAGTCAGCAGTAACGATCACGATATCTCCGGCCTTGGTGAATGCGTAGCCTGCAAGCTTTGTAGCATCTTTATACTCATAAAAGATAGCGCCGTCTTCAACCTTCTTTCCTGCAGCCAGATCTGCAACTATGCCTTTAACTGCTGCATTTTCAACGGGCTGGCCTATCTTTTCAGGGGTCTTATGCCAAAGCATGGTACCATCAGCACTAACCATATATGCATAAGATCCTTCAACGCCGGTAATGCTTACCCCGCCGATTATGGAGGTCAGTGTGGCGTTATCGGGAAGCATGCCATACAGCGACGCCTGATCTACCGCACGGGCTGTATTGTACGCCAGATCATAGGCATAATTCTCATAGACCTCTTCTCCGAACTGTCTTGAGAAATCTATGGATATCGCTGCTTCTTCAGCAAGATTCTTAGTATATCCGCCGTAAGCCTCTTCTCCAAAAGATGTGGCGAAATCAACCGCGACTGCTGTTTCCTGTGCAAGATTAAGCGCATAATTCAGATAAGTATCCTGCATGGCATTTGATGCGCTCATAACTCCGCTTATAACCTGTATAACTACAGCTATAAGCAGTACCCCGCCCGCAAATAATGCGATCCTGGTACTGAGGCGTGAAAAAAATCCGACCTTTTCCGCCGCCTTTGCTTTTTTACCTGCATAAGCTGCATTTTCCATATACCCTACCCTCCTTGGATTAGATAATATAAAATTATGTGTATTTTAACACAAAACCGTACTGATTTCCATAATAAAATATAAAAATTGCACAAGTTTTAGTATATCTGCCCAGAAATAACCGCCAATAGTTTCAGCGCCATATCCTTAGCCCGGCCTCAGCTCATTGACAAAGCATGTTATGATATAGATATAAACCGAAAAAGGAGGACTCAAAATGCCTGTAACAGCTGATTGTCATCTGCATTCGTCACATTCGAAAGATTCCGATACCCCCATGAGGGACATGGTGGAAAAGGCCATATCCCTGGGATATACGGAGATGTGTTTTACAGAACATATGGATTTTGATTTCATCTATATGCCCGACGAAGAACCCGGAAGCTGGGAAGTCAATACCGACGCTTATTTGTACGACCTGCTGCGCCTGCGCCAGGAATATGAAGGAAAGATCAAAGTGTTATTTGGTATAGAACTAGGGATGCAGACCACCTGTTCAAGAAAGAATCTCTTGTACTGTAAGGAGCATGAATTCGACTTCATCATAGCTTCATCCCATCTCTGCAACGGCAAGGATCCGTACCTGAAAGAAACCTTCTTTGACGGCAGACCCGAAAAAGAAGCCTATCACGAATACTTCCGTTATATCTGCGACTGTATAAAAGGCTTCCAGAACTTTGATGTTTACGGGCATCTTGATTATGTACTGAGATACGGTCCCGAAAAGAATAAGAACTTTACCATGGCTGAATATGGTGATGATATAGATAATATACTTAATCTGCTGATCGAAAACGGCAAGGGTATCGAAGCCAATACCAGCGGTTACGCTTACGGTATGGGTGCGCCCCACCCCTGCAGGGAGATACTGCAAAGATATAAGGATCTGGGAGGCGAGATAATAACCATAGGGTCCGACGCCCACGACTGCGAACACATGGGACAGCATTTTAATGAAGTAACGGAATTATTAAAAGATATAGGATTTAAGTATTACTGCATTTTTGAGAACAGATATCCGGAGTATCGAAGACTGTAACGTGCACTAAAAAAGGCCCGCAGCTGCGGGCCTTAAATTTTGTCTTATTCGTCGTCCTCTGCGGGAGGGAACTTCTCACGGAGCACAAACCACAGGGCACCGGTTACGCAGACTGATGAGTAGGTACCGCATACGATACCGATGATCAGAGGAAGTGCGAATTCCCTAATGGAACTTACGCCCAGTATAAAGAGCATGATTACCATTATAACCGTGGTCAGCGAAGTGAATATCGACCTTGAGAGGGTCTGGGTAACGGACTGGTTCACCACCTCTTCCAGGGTCAGTTTCTTCTTCTTTCTGTTTTCGTTCTCAACAAGGTTCTCACGTACACGGTCGAATATGACTATGGTCGCGTTGATCGAATAACCGACTATCGTAAGCATACAAGCGATGAAGGTTGAACTTACGGAATAACGTACCAGTGCATAGAAGGTAAGGGTAACCAGCACGTCATGCACAAGTGCCGCAACGGCGCTGGCGCCGAAACGTATATCGCTGAACCTGAACCATATGTAGATCAGCATACATACAACAGCAACCAGGATAGCCTTGATAGCCTCGCTCTTCATCTCTCCCGAGATGGTGGAACCGATGGTCTCTGTGGTTATCTTATCCTCGGGTACGCCGAATTTGGAAAGCAGGACGTTATTGAGTTCCTGTCTTTCATCCACATTCAGTACGCGGGTCTTGAAAACAACCTGATTGGTATCATTTACAGTCTGCCACTGAACATTCGCATCATGGGTTATAGCTTCAAATTCAGGGATAACATCAGCTTCGATCTGCTCACGGCTCATAAGCTCGTTGAATGCAACAGTTGATGCGGTACCGCCCTTGAACTCAAGGCTGTAATTAAGGGCATCGCCTGTGGTGGCCTTAAACACGATCATGGCAATGATACCTATCACGATCACGCCTATCGAAATACCAAAGCAGAGCTTCTTCTTTCCAAGGAAGTTGATGGTCTTGTCTTCCTTCTTGTTCTCTTTCTCTTTTGCGCTGAGTCCGTAAAGTCCGGGCGCCTGAAGGCCAATAGCATAGAAGGAATTAACAAGCAGTCTGGTAACTGCCAGAGCAGTGAACATTGACAGCACGATACCTACAGCCAGTGTATATGCGAAACCTTTGATGGAACCGCTGCCCATCAGCATCAGCACTACAGCCGCGATAAGGGTTGTGATGTTACCGTCGATGATGGCTGATAAAGCCTTGGAGAAGCCTTCTTTTATGGAAGCCTTAACATCGCTTCCGGCTTTCAGTTCTTCCTTTATACGTGCAAATATGATGACGTTCGCATCCACGGCCATACCTACCGACAGGATAATACCTGCGATACCAGGCAGTGTCAGCGTCATCTCAAAGAGGTTCATTACCAGGATGACCAGCATACAGTAAAGGCACAATGCCAGTGAACTTGCAAAACCGGGCAGGCGGTATACAACGCACATGAGCAGTACCACCAGGATCAGACCTATCAGACCTGCGATAAGCGAAGTCTTGATCGCATCGGATCCAAGCTGTGCACCTACGACGTTGGAACGCAGTTCCTGAAGTTCAAGCTTAAGACCACCTATACGGATGTTCTGGGCCAGATTCTGGGCCTCATTGAAATCCCTCATACCTGTGATCTGTGCCTGTCCACCGGTTATCTTCTCATTTACATTAGGAACACTGAGTATCTCATTATCATAATAGATAGCAATAGTCCTCTTCATGCCGCTCTGTGTAACAGCTGCGCCGGTAGCCTCAGCAAACTTCACAGAACCTTCCGAAGTAAAGGTAAGGCTTACGATATTCTGGGTCTGATTATATTCATCGGTATAAGCCTTTGCCTCGGAGCTTGCCACATCGGTACCGGAAAGGATCGCACTGCCGTCTGCCACGATATCTTCGATGGGGCGGGTCAGTTCATAAACGCCCTTACCTTCCTCGGTATAAACCTGCATGCCGCTCTCATCAAGCTTGGCCTGATAGTTCATGCTGCCGTCAGCACCGGTTGCCTTTATAAAGTAAAGTGATCCGGGACTTCCCAGGTCTTTAAGTATCGCATTTGCATCGGTAACACCGGGTATCTCAATGCTGATACGGTTGGTTCCCTCTGAATAAACATTAGCCTCAGTAGAATACTGATCGATACGTTTCTTTAATTTAAATACGGTATCGTCCAGATCCTCTTTTGAAGGGTTCTCCTCACCTACTACCTCATAGGTAATGGAAACACCGCCGGCCAGATCCAGGCCAAGCTTGGTCTTTGCTGCCGATCCTACGCCAGTCTCATCCACGCCGTACATTACGAGATAAACGCATCCCGCAACAGCTGCGATAAAGATGATCAGGCTAAGGAATCCCTGCCACTTTTTCATTTTCTCTCCTCCGTAATACTTTTATAAGATCCTTCGCTTCGCTCAGGATTACACACTATTTCTGCGCTGCTCTATTCTTCCTCCATAGCCGCAGCTACTTTCAGCATGATAGCGCACTCGATACGCTTACGCTGTAATTCACATCCTATTTCATAGGCGCCGTAAATGTCGCCCGAGAAATGCTTTGAATTTGCCATGCATCCGCCGCTGCAGTAATACTTTGCAAAGCAGTTTTTGCATGCAGGTTTTGAATATACATTACAGTTATGAAACTTGTCACGAAGCTCAGTATTCTGAATGCCTTCGGTAACATTGCCCAGTTTATAATCTTCCTCGCCAACGAACTGATGGCAGGGATAGATATCGCCCCAGGGCGTAACGGAAACATACTCACAGCCTGCGCCGCAGCCGGAAAGCCTCTTATATACACAGGGTCCGCACTCCAGGTCGATCATAAAATGGAAGAAATTAAAGGGATTGCCTTCTTTTCTTCTCTTCAGCATTTCATCTGCCAGTATGTCATACTGTTCAAGCAGCCCGGGTACATCTTCTTCGGTGATGGCATAATCCATCTCCGGCGGAGCCACTACCGGTTCTACCGATATCTGCTTAAAGCCCATATCCGCAAGATGCAGAACATCTGCGGCGAAATCCGTATTGAAATGAGTATAAGTGCCGCGGACATAGTAATTCATCTGGTCACGGCTCTCAGCCGCATGAATATATTTAGGTACTATCTCTTCATAACTGCCGCCGCCCTTTCTGTAGGGACGCATACGGTCATGCACTTCCTTGCGGCCGTCTATTGAAAGCACCAGATTGCTCATTTCCTTATTGGCAAATTCCAGGATATCCTCCGTAAGCAGCGTTCCGTTTGTGGTCAGGGTGTAACGGAAATTCTTATCGTACTGCTTTTCTATGGAACGTCCGTATTCCACCAGCTGCTTTACCACATCCCAGTTCATCAGGGGCTCACCGCCGAAGAAATCCACTTCCAGATTCTTTCTGCTGCCTGAATGTGCCACAAGATAATCCAGCGCCTGTTTTCCTACTTCAAATGACATTAAACCGCAGGGGCCGTAATACTCCCCCTCTCCGGCAAAGCAGTATTTACATGCCAGATTGCAGGCATGCGCAATATGCAGGCACATAGCCTTAACGACAGTCTCCCTGCCGGTATAGGCTTCTACCTGCTTCTCATAATCATCCTTTGCAAACAGCCTGCCGGCATTCTTAAGCTCAAGGATCTCCGCTAATGCTTCCTTCCTCTCGATATCGGCCAGACCGCCACCCAGCTGCGCGGCGATCATATCATCGGAAAGCCCCTTCTCCAAAGCTTCTTCAACAAGGGGAATCAGATCATAGACCAGCTCATCAACAACATGGACGCTGCCGCTGTCTACATCAAGGACTATGTTATAACCATGACTTTTATATCTGTGTACCATAATTTTCCACAATAAAACACGGGAAACAGTGGCTTTAACCCCTGTTCCCCAGCTTTATGACATTTACTTAAAACCCCTGATTACTTGGAGCTCTTAACCTGCTCGCAGCTCTGGTTGCCTACTGTGCAGCTGGTCTTGCATGCGCTCTGGCATGAGGTCTGGCACTCACCGCAGCCGCCCTTCTGCAGGCTCTTCTTGAAATCTCTGGTATCAAGGCTCTTGATATGCTTCATTATTTTTTCCTCCATTATATGTACTTGATTTTTAGCACGAGCCACACTATAACACATTTCATATTATTATGCAAGCTTGCATATAACGGAAATTTTTGGTATCATTGTCCCATTATGGATACCCCACAATTGATAAAACTTATCATACTGATAGTACTTCTATTGCTTTCCGCTTTTTTCTCTTCAGCGGAAACTGCATTCACCACCGTAAAAAAGGTACGGCTCCTGCTTTTAAAGGAAGAAGGCAATAAGCGCGCTGCGCTTGTTCTTAAAATACTCGAAAAGCCCGGCAAGATGCTCTCCACCATACTTATAGGAAACAATGTGGTCAACATCTCCGCTTCCGCTATTTCCACGGTGCTGGCCTCAGAACTGTTCGGCAGCATGGCTGTCGGTATAGCAACCGGTATACTGACCTTATTCGTTCTGCTCTTTGGCGAGATCCTGCCTAAGACACTGGCATTACGTAACAACGAAAAATACGCCTTAGGCTACGCTCCTTTTATACGCGCGCTCTCTGTCATACTGACGCCGCTCATCTTTCTGATCGATAAGCTTTCAAACGGCATCCTGCGTCTGCTGGGCGTAGATCCCAACCAGAAGGTTATACGCATTACAGAAAGTGAACTTTTGGGTTACGTTGACGTAAGCCATCAGGACGGCGTTATCGAAACCGAAGAACGCGAGATGATCCACAATATGTTTGAATTCTCCGATGCTGTTGCCCGTGATATCATGATCCCCCGTGTTAATATGATCATGGCCGACATACATGACAGTTATGATGATATCAAAGCTCTCTTTAAAGAGCATATGTATACCCGCCTTCCCATTTATAAAGAAGAGCCGGATAATATCGTGGGAATAATAAATATCAAGGACTTTCTTTTCCTTGAAGATCCCGAGCATTTCCATATAAACAAGATAATGCGTGAGCCTTATTATACCTATGAATCTAAAAAGATAGCAGACCTGTTAAATGAGATGCGCCAGAAGAACCACTCTGTCTGCATAGTCCTTAACGAGTACGGCACCGCCGAGGGCATGATCAGCATTGAGGATATGGTTGAGGAGATCATCGGCCAGATCAGGGATGAATATGACGCAGATGAAGCCGAACTTATCAAGCCTCTCTCCGACAGGGAATATCTTGTTGACGGCACAATGAATCTGGATGATATAAATGAACAGCTTGGCACTTCTTATGAAAGCGAAGATTATGATTCCATCAGCGGTATCATAATAGAGCAGCTTGACGACCGTCTGCCTTCGGAAGGCGAGACTGTCACTCTTCCCGACGGCACTGTACTTAAAGTTGAGAAACTGGATAAACAGAGGATCGAGACTGTAAGGCTGACACTGCCGGAGAAGAAAGAGACTGACATCAGTGAAGATGAGGAAGTGTAAGAAAGATTCTGAGCGAAGAATCTTTCCCCATTAAGACAATGCCACTACCAGCTTTACTCTGTCATGTATGCCGGTCTTGTCATAGATCGAAGAAATGTAGTTCTTGACCGTTCCTTCGGAAATAAAAAGCTTATCTGCTATCTGTTTATTGCTGAGTCCTTCCACTAATAAAGACGCTATCTCCCGCTCCCTTTCCGTTAGTTCATCATAGAGGGATTTATTATTGTTTTTGCTCATCATTGCAGTAAGGCGCTGCATTACTTTTGGATCAAGCACACTCACGCCGTTCATAAGCTGGGATATCGCCCCCAGAATGGCATCTTTCCCCGAGTCCTTTAAAAGATATCCGTCGGCGCCGTTACTTATAGCTTCCGTTATATTATTATCATCATAAAAAGTGGTGAGCACCAGGATACGGATATCCGGGTATTTTTTCTTAAGATGCCCTATCAGCTCTATACCGCCCATGCCCTTCATATTAAGATCCACCAGAGCGATATCGCAACTGACTTTCTTTAGCACCTCCAGACACTCATTACCGTCATGGGCTTTCCCGGCAATTTCCATATCATTTAAAGACAGTATTATTTCCAGACTGTCTAAAAGCATCTCCTCGTCATCTACCAGCAAAACTTTATACATAGTCAATCCCTTTCATTTCGCACAGGCAATTCTATAGTCGAATAAAAGCCGTCTTCGTTTTTATACTCGGTACTTCCGCCGCAGCGCTGCGCATAGGACGTGAGTTTCTTAAGTCCGAATCCGTTCCTGATCAGCTCGTCGGAATCCGCTTCGTTAAAAGCACTGTGCCCGTTGTCCTTAACTTCCAGGCGTATGTGGGTGGAATCAGCAGTGATCTTTACGATAAAATGCGTCGCTTTGCCATGCTTAACACCGTTTGTAAGCATCTCACTCAATGCACCGCTTAAGAATTCCGCATGCTCTTTAGGGAGCATCAGATTCTCCGAATACAGATCCTTTAAGCAGTCACAGGTGATCTGTGTATCCATCGTAAACTCGTTTATGATATTGTCAGTATAGCATAAGAGGTCTTTGATCGAAACATCCTCATCCTCCGTATCCAGAGCCCTGACTGCGCTTCGTATTGCTTCCAGACTGCCTCGTATACGCCCCGATGCATCGTTCATACGCTTGTGAGCTTCTTCTGGATCCTTCTCAAACAGCATGTCTGCTGCATCCAGTGTCATTATAGCTGCGGTTATCGAATGTCCCACGCTGTTATGTATATTACGGCTTATATTCTCACGCTCTAACAGCCGGGCATTCTTGCGCTCGTAAAAACTCTGCTGCATGATATCGGCGTTTCTTTTTATCTCGTGCATTTCCGAAAGGCTGACCTGCTGCAGGCGCGCCGCCATAGTCTCTCTTTGTTTTTCAGTCTTCCGGATCATTGTCTGTATCAGCATAATGATCAGTGACACGCCCATAAGCATCATAAGATCTGCGATCTTGTATGCCAGAAAAACAGTATTATCCTCATCAACACTCCTTCGCACCGCCATTTCTCCAAAGACCATGAAGATAAAAGGTGCCGCGGCCAGAACAAGCCTGATCCACCGGCGTTTTAAAGGCAGCAGTATCAGTACCAGTCCTGCATACCATTGCCGCTGCCCCGCCGACAAAACAAACAATAAAGACAGTATCATCTGCAGGACGATAAGCTTTTTATCCTTATCATCCCTCATAAATGACATAGTCGCCAGGATCATCAATACACTGCCAAGCAGCAGCAACGGATACGCAGATACCGATCCTGCGTCCGCTGCTGCTATTACAGTAGTTAGCATTATGCAGATATCCGTGATAATAATATGTATCATTTAAGCCTTTCTTTTAAAACCTCCAGAGCCTCATCCGGCCGGCATTCAATATCCGGAATTATTGGCTCTTCATCTTTAGTGATATCGACCCTGTGCCAGTCTTTTGTAGACACCTGGAAATATATACCCGAATTCGGCAGGTTATATCCTGCCACCTCACCGTAACTGCCGGGCAGGTTTCCGCAGGGTTCTCCGACAATGGTCCCGATACCGTTATCCTGTATCAGCATCGCAAAATCCATAGCGGAACTGAAGGTATTCACTGAAGTAATGATATAAACATCCCCGTCAAAAGCATCCGCCTTTTTCGGATTTTTCATTGTTTCCTGGGCAAAGGGTATCTTAAAGAAGTTCATTCTCCATTCAAATGCCCAGCCCTTATATTCATCAACATCCAGATAGCTTATAAATTCATCAGCTACCCGCGATGATCCTCCTCCGTTATACCTGAGATCTACAGCCACATTACGGATATCTTTTTCCCTGATCTCTTTAAACATTGCTGCCAGGGTTTGTTTATAGGTATTGTTAAATTCACAGGAATTAAGCGTCAATACCGCCAGGCTTAAGCTTTCATCTATATCATAATATACAAAGTCCTCTTCATCTTCTTCGCGGACATTCACTCCCATGTCCTCTTCTATAAAATCATAATAATCTTCAAGGGGGAGAAAGTCATCTGCTGTCACGGTACGGTCTACGCTTTCGCCATCTTCCGTCTCATAATTATATGTTATTTCCCCGTTTATATCTATACCCAGATATCGCAGACCTTCTAAAGTATTTGTCCTGTTCTTCAGCCTGCGTATCCCGTAGCTTTCAGTCTCATAGCAGACCAGACCGGGATGGTTTTTAAGGAAATCTTCATACCTTTCCCCGTTTATACCGACAGGAATATAGCCTTCTGTCTTCATCCTGTATATATATTTCATGTAGCGCGGATTTTCATAGCTTTCGGAACAGCCGGTATGCCCGTCATTCAGAAGCGCAAATACAGATTGGATCTCACGGCCCAGCTCATATGTAAGAATGCTGTCCCTGCTCTCAAGCCCTCTGCGTACCTGTTCTGCCTTAGCTTCCACCTCTGCAGGCAGGCCACTGTAAGCAAGGGGATGCAGGCGCTTTAAATACTTCATGGCGTAGTCAAAATCTTCAAGAGCCTCCCTGCCGCTCAGCATTTTTTCACCGTCACATTCTTTGCTGAAAGCATCCAGCCTGTTATATGAGCAGTTCCAGTACGGATTGATCATAACCAGAAAGATCACATAAGCGCAGATAAATACATCCAGCAATATAATTCCCGTCTTCTTCCGGGTCTTTTTCCAAAACAGTATCTGAAGTGTGATCAGCCATATTGCCGCCACAGCGATCGTTAACACTTCATTAAGATCACATACATACTTATTCAACGGTATCAGCAAAAGTATTGCTGCATGCAGTAATATAAATCCAATAACTTTTAAAAACTTTTTCATCTTCATCTCCTTAAAACTCCGTCACATCAGCCTTGGACATTGCACGCGACTTCAATATCACCGTAGGTATCACCACCAGCAAATTTGATATTATGAATGCCTTAACTCCCAGTGATGAGTAATACGGAAGGAACATTCCCTTAGGTATATAATAAAGTCCGTTTATCATGAAACTGAAGAACAGAACTATAAGGCCGCCTGATATTATTCCTATCACATCCATGGCAAGCAGCTCCGATGCGATCTTTTTAAATATACTTCCTTTATTCATTCCCAGCGCCCTGTATACCCCGAACTCATAAGTGCGCTTAATGAAATGTCCCGTAAGCACGGTATTTACAGTCAGGGCATGTATAACGGAAAGTATCACTATGCATAATAAAAACATATAATCAAAAGGAACAAACTGTTCATCCATCATATCCGATGTAAGTGCGCTTATATTTATCTTACGCCCCGCTGCCTTTTCTTTGAGAAGATCACGCAGCTCACGCCCGGTCAGCTCCTTCGATATGATATTGGCACGATACCGGTTTTCATCATGCACTACATAGAAGAGCATATAACTGTTATCATCTGTCAGGGCCGCAATGGTATATACTCCGTTTATATCCTTATCAACCGTATAATCCACCTTGTCTCCGACCTTAAGGTCATATTGCGATGCAAGAGCTTCAGACATTATCACCGTCCTGTCCTTTACCTGTGACAGATCACATTCCAGCCCCAGATATTCAAAAGCAGTCTTAAGATCCTCCGGTGTATTGAATACCATTGATGCTGATCCCATCTCCACACCCATGGTAGTATTCCAGTCCAGTCCTGTGAAACCTCTTGAACTGCGTTCAAGCACGATCAGACTGTTATCTTTTTTCAGTTCCTCCATATATGAGGTATAATCTTTTAAGTCTTCGTCCGAAGCATCGGCTCCGATCATACATATCTTCGCATCATACTCCTCATTCTTTAACCAGTAATAGCGCATACTGCTGATGTAATTACCGGCCAGGAAAAGCAGCACGGTGCACATCAGGAGCGTGACCAGAAGTGCAGTGCGAAGCTTATTCTCTTTTATGTAATATACAGGTGATAAAGGGTTCATTTTATTTCTCCATCTACTCTTTCAAGATTCTTCGCTTCGATCAGAATGACAGTCATCCTGAGCGAAGGATCTTTATTTATTTATGTCTCCGTCCCACATTTCTATGATATCGTCGGCATCCTTAAGTATGCTTTTATCATGTGTAACAACCAGCACCAGGCGGTCAGCCGAATATTCCTTAAGTATCTTCATAACGTTGTATGCGTTCTCATGATCCAGCGATGCTGTAGGTTCATCCGCAAAGATCACCCGGGGATCGTTTATGACAGCCCTGGCAATAGCGACTCTCTGGCATTGTCCGCCGGAAAGCCTGGCAGGCTTTTTGTTATACTCGCGCTCTTTAATACCCAGTTCTGTCAGGATCCCTTCAGCCTTTTTCCGCTCTTCCTTATCGCGGCTTTTTGCTGCCACCAGCACATTATCAACTGCTCCCATATAAGGGACCAGATAATGCTTCTGGAATACAAAGCCGAACTCACTGCGCCTTAACTCCTCCCGCTGTGCATTAGTGCATGCAGTCAGTTCCCGCCCGTTATATACTATGCTTCCTTCAGTCGGCTTTTTTAATGTAGACAGGCAGTACATCAGAGTACTCTTTCCGCTGCCCGAAGGTCCTATGATACCCACCAGCCCTTTATCCGGCAGCTCTAAGTCAAAGCCTTTCAGGGCATACATCTTTTCTTCCTTTTCCATGTCATAGATCATGCAGATCTTTTTTACGTCGAACATTATGCGCTCCTTTCATGTAAAGCTACACTTCTATCAAGATCCTTCGTCGCTTCGCTCCTCAGGATGATATTCCCTGTTATTCCTCTATAGCATCTATAGTCTTAACTGCGTTGATACTCCAGGCAACGGGGATCTGCAGTATCCCCATTATCAGTGCGTAGGTTGATATTATCCTTAATATCTGCTCCGGTATGATCACTCTGCAGATCAGTCCCTTTGCCACAACCACAGTCTCGTGTAATACATATGCGCCTGCAAGCCCAAATACCAGTCCCAGTACCGCGCCTGTCCCAAAGATTATCGCCATCTCTCTCATTATCATTCCGTAGACTGCGCTGCGGCTGTAACCTATAGACATATACAGGCAGTACTCATTGACACGGTTGCGGAGGTAGGATATGTATGCTATCAACACCGAAAATGCCAGGAAGATCATTGCAACCAGGAATATCACATTGATCACTTTATCCATCACGCCTTTAACTTCCGTATCATAAAATCTCTGTGATTCCACACCGTCGCTGATGTCTTCCGCATCCGTTACATTTATACCCAGCTCTTTGAGCAGTGCTGTCATATCGTAAATGCTCTCATCTTTTTCTACTACGATATACCATCCGCTGTTGGTGTATCCATTAGGCGTTCCGACTACCGCCATATAAGGAGAGCTTATAACGCCCACTATCTTAAAACTGTCACCGTAGGCATAAGGCATGTAACTGTCCCCTATCTTCCATCCGCAGTTTTTTAAGATCACCTCGTCCACCAGCATCTCTCCGTCGCCCGAAGGCATGCGGCCGTCTGTCAGTTTAGCTTCCATATGATCCAGAAAATGCGGTATCCTTTCAGGATCCATCAGCGGCGCTTCGTAGCCTATCATTCCAAAAATCGAATTATAGTTAGCGTACAGTATCTGTGTAAGATAAGCATCCGATATCCCGTCTTCCGCCTTAAGCTTTCCGATCAGTTCTTCCGTCTTTTCATCATATGCAGCCTCAAGGGCTTCGTCGCTTTCATACTTCTCTTTGTTTATCCCGTATCCCTTAGTTGATATGGACAGGAAAGCTAATTTCTTAGGCAGTTCAAATGAGATAGGTTCGAAGCTTTCCGTCGTCGTATTTAAAAGCATTGCTATAACATACATTGCCACAAACACCAGAGTCAGTGCCAGCACCATTGCCCCTACAGGCTTTTTATTGTTCTTTATGTAATTCCATGCGGATAATTCAGATTTCATAAATAACCTCTTTCATTTTTACATAGTTTCCGGCGGTATATAGCGGGAAACGGTCATTCAGAGCGGTTGCCCTTCAGTTTATCGTACCTGATGCAGATATATACGGCTACAAGGGGAAGTATCACATAATCAAACACGTTGCTTGCACATTCTATGATCTTCAGTATAAAAGGCTCTGTAGTCCAGCCAAACAGGCCGTGTGAAATTCTGGGCGTAATGTCGCTGAAAGCATGGAGCAGCATCACCAGGGGCAGATTTTCGCTCAGCATGTATATAGCTGCTACAAACATTCCCCAAAGGGCTGCGGAAGGAACCTGGATCAGCGGATTCTCTCCAAATAATATATTAGGCAGATGACTGAGTCCGAAGACCATCCCGGAAACCACGACTGTAAATAACCTTTGTTTCACGGTAGCTGTATTATATTTAAGCAGACCGTCCATCAACAATCCTCTGTCTCTTGCTTCTTCATAAAAACCCACGGTAAACTGCTGAATTATCACTATTGTTAAAGGTGCTATGTTTTCCGGAACATATACTTCTGCAAAAATGGTCTTTACCAGAGGAAGTGAGATGTATATCAGAAAGGGAAGCATCATAAGCCATACCTTCGGCGTAAGCTTATTTGTAAAGAGAGGTCTGCGTGGGCTCTTGATAAGTATGATCGAAACCGTACCAAGAATAATCCTTAATATCATATCCGCGATCAATAATGTATTATAGTCCGGGAAAATATCCAGGTACACCATAACGATCTCGATCGCATAGAATACCAGCATGATGACCACTGCCTGTATGATCTGGTTTTTGATCACCTTCTTTTTGTCTGAATAGTCACTTTCAGTATAGACATTTTCTGTATGGGCTTTTTCTGTATGGTTCTTTGGTGCAGGGTAATTTTTTGTATAATCCTTTTCTATGAGTCCCTTTTTTGTAAGATTCATTTCTATCATGTTCTTTTCTGTATAATCCTTTCTTATAAGATACTTTTCTGTAATGAACTTTTTCTTCTGCATATCCTTTATGCTGTCTGCATTCTTTTTGGCAGTTAGTTCATATTATCTGTACTCTCACACCGTGAAGTTTTTTATCTATAGGTTAAGGCTGCGTTTTTTAGTCATTACATCCCTTACCTGTCGATGTTCACATAATACTAGATATGAATATATAAAAACAGTGACCGCAGTCATATCTTCATATGACCGCGGTCATGTATTCTAATACTTTAACGTCTTCAGCTAACACTTGTGCCGTTTAGGGCCTTTGTGTTAGCCACTATCATAGATTTCAAACTCTAATATATCTGTTTTGGCTAACACACGCTCTGTTTAAGTCACTTGTGTTAGCCAAATAGAAAAAATACAAGCCTTAGTATAATAGAAAAGGCTAACACATCTGCCGTTTTCGACATTTGTGTTAGCCGATATCAAAGAATTCATGCTCATATATATCTGTTCCGGCTAACACATGCGTCATTTAAAGCCTTTGTGTTAGCCCCGGATAAGGAATTTACGCCCGTCTGAGCTCTGCAAGTATCCAGTCCCGGGAAATGATATCATATGCATTGCCGCAGTATATAGGGAGTTTATTTATAGTCTCTCTGCCTTACTATCTCGTATGCAAGGACTCCGGCAGCAACCGATGCGTTAAGGGAATCCAGCTTGCCAATCATGGGGATAGATACTTTATAGTCACATTTTTCTTTGACCAGGCGGCTTACGCCTTCTCCTTCCGAACCTATTACAAGACCGATGGAACCTGTAAGGTTAGCCTTATACATCACATCCCCGTCCATATCCGCGCAGGCAAACCACATGCCTTCTTTTTTAAGCGCTTCTATGGTCTGTACCATATTGGTAACCCTGGCAACAGGCAGATAATTAAGTGCTCCCGCAGATGTTCTGGCAACTGTAGGCGTAAGGCCCACAGCCCTGTTTTTGGGGATCACCACGCCGTGAGCCCCCGCCTGATATGCGGTACGGATTATAGCTCCCAGATTATGGGGATCCTCAATACCGTCAAGGAAAAAGATAAAAGGTGCGCGTCCGCTTTCCTCAGCCGCTTTCATGATATCCTCAAGCTCTGCATATTCGTAAGCAGCCGCTATTGCTATAACACCCTGATGCTTGCCCGTCTGGGAGAGCTGGTCCAGGCGTTCCTTAGCTACATACTTAATTAGACAGTCAGATTTCTTTGCCTCTCTCTTTATCGTAAGTACAGGCCCATCCTGGCATCCGTCCAGTACATATATCTTATCTATTGTCTTACCGCTGCGGAACGCTTCCAGCACCGCATTGCGGCCTTCTATCTGTGATTCGCTGTATCCCATTGTTAACCTTTCATTCTATGGCTTATTTAATTCTTTCAAGATCCCCAAGTAGGAAAGTTCGGCTACGGAAATCACAGATTTCCTGCCTCACTTTTTCGCTTCGCTCAGGATGACACTGCTTTATCCAAAAATTCAACACTTGCTTTCATCAATTCCTCTGCACGCGTATCGCGGCCGTTGATGCTCAGATAACCTATCAGTGCTTCAAAACCCGTAGCCTTACGGTATTCACCCGGGCTGGAACTTTTGGGGGCCGCATGGGCTTTTGCATTTCGCCCTCTGCGATAGACAGCCTCTTCCTCTTCCGAAAGTCCGTCCATCAGCGCCTCTATAGCCTTTGCCTGTGCAGCGGCACATACAAAATGCGTTGCTACCGCATGGTATTTCTCTACAGGCATATTACCGCGGCTTTCCATAATATACTCACGTACATAACGCTCATATACGGCGTCACCCAGATAAGCATAACCCAGCGCTGAATAGTTTTTCAGATCTTCTCCCACTTAACGCCCTCTCTGGTATCCTTGATGGCTATACCCTTAGCAAGAAGCTCATCCCTTATGGCATCAGCCTTAGCGAAGTCCTTAGCCTTCTTTGCCTGTGTACGCTCCTCTATCTTAGCCAGCACAAAGGCTTCCAGCTCTGCATCAACCGCTTCAACTGCCATAGGCTCAAGCAGTTTAAGTGAAAATACTTCATCAAAGCTTTCTACCATTTTTCTCTTTGTGGCATCATTAACATCTGCCTTAAGCGCATCATACAGAACGGTAAATCCGCTGGAAGTATTCAGATCATCAGTAAGGGCTTCTTCAAACTTCTTGCGGTATTCCTCAAATACTGCTTCATTTACTTCTCCGTCTGCAGAAAGCTCCGAGGTACGCTTGCGAAGCTTCTTGTACGCATCGCTCATCTGATCCAGCACTTCATAAGAAAACTCAAGAGGCTTTCTATAGTGCGACTGCAGGCAGAAATATCTGTAAGCAAGGGGATCGTAGCCTTTTTCTTCCAACAGTGAAACGGTAAGGAACTCACCGCTGGACTTACTCATCTTGCCTTTGTCCTTCTCGACAAGGTGATGCACATGGAACCAGTAGCGGCACCAGGGATGTCCCAGGAACGCCTCACTCTGGGCTATCTCATTTGTATGATGAGGAAAGATGTTATCCACGCCGCCGCAGTGGATATCCATATATTCGCCCAGATGCTTGATACCTATGCATGAGCACTCTATATGCCAGCCGGGATATCCTTTACCCCAGGGGCTGTCCCACTTAAGCTCCTGATCGTCAAACTTGGACTTAGTGAACCAGAGAACGAAATCGGTCTTATTGCGCTTGTTGGTATCTTCATCAACATCATCACGAACGCCTACTTTCAGATCATCCTCGTTCATGTTTGAAAGCCTGTAGTACCTCTCAAGCTTTGATGTATCAAAATATACATTATCTCCTGCCTGATATGCATAGCCTTTCTCAAGCAAAACTTCGATCATATTGATGAATTCGGGAATGCAGTGGGTTGCAGGCTCAACCACATCCGGCATGCGCATATTAAGCTTGTTAAAATCAGTGAAAAAAGCCTTGGTATATCTGTCGGCGATATCAAGCACGGTTGTATGCTCACGCTTTGCGCCCTTAAGCATCTTATCCTCACCGGTGTCAGCATCTGACGAAAGATGTCCTACATCAGTGATGTTCATAACGCGCTTAACATCATAACCTGCATAAAGCATGGTCTTTACAAGAACATCTTCGCAGATATAACTGCGCAGATTACCGATGTGTGCAAAATGATAGACTGTAGGGCCGCAGGTATAGATCGAAGCCTTACCTTCCTCATGCGGTTTGAATTCCTCCACCAGTCTGCTTGCTGTGTTGTATATTCTCATGGTTTTCCTCCCTGTATAATGATCTTTCTTTATTACGGATAAGATCCTTCGCTTCGCTCAGGATGACTAGCCTTGCGGATTGTTACGTGGACAGCCGCTGCAGCCTCCCGCTGCTGCACATCCGCCTGCCGTCACATCAGCGGAATACATTTCCCTGGCGGTATATAAGAGACAGACAGCCTCGGCTGCGATCCCCTCGCCTCTGCCGGTAAAGCCCAGATGTTCCTCTGTGGTGGCCTTTACATTTATCTGGTCAAGCTCTATCTCCAAAGCTTCCGAATATCGCTTCCGCATATCATCGATATAAGGGCGCATCTTGGGTGCCTGGGCGATTATCGTAGCATCTATATTCTCAATAAAATACCCTGCTTCCTGCAGAGTATCACGGACTTTTCCAAGTAATACAAAACTGTCAATTCCCTTATAAGCATCATCGGTATCCGGGAAAAGTTTACCTATATCTCCCATTGAGGCTGCCCCCAATAACGCATCCATTATAGCGTGGGTCAGTACATCTGCATCCGAATGTCCTATAAGTCCCAGTTCATAAGGTATCTTTGTGCCACCGATGATCAGGTCCCTGTCCGGTCCCAGCCGGTGGACATCATAGCCCATACCTATCCTCATATATTCCTCCCTAAATAGCCGTTTTTACTTATCCGGCATATCTGCGCTTTCTAGATGTACCTCCTGTAATTCCCCTGGGGCCGGCGTTCTACGTTTCTTCCGCTCTTTCCGCGCTTTGAGCTCTCAGCGCTTAATATACGCCCCACTTCGGAATCGTCCTGTTTGACTATCCTGCCTTTTTTATCATAATGGGTGAGCAGTGAAGTGTTTTTTGCAGGATGCTTTTTCCCGCCTTCCGTAAGCTCCTCCATAAGGGCATCGGGATCATTTGCCGCTATGGCCGATCTGATACGTTCCGTCCTGTCGTCAGCGTTATCCGTTCCTGTCTCTGCAGTAACACTATCCGCATCATCACTACCGGCCGACATTTCTGCTGCAGCTGCTGTCTCATCACCATCTGCCGCTTTAAAAGCATTATCTGCCGTCTCCTGTGAAGCCGCCTTGTCTGTATCTTCCTTCTCCCCTCCATACCAGAGGCTAAGGAAAAAGTTCTTGATCGCTTCTCCTATGCGGCCAAGCAGTTTTCCGAAACCGGACTGCTTATATTCCTCTTCTGCAGGGCCTGCGGCTGCCATCTCCTCTTCTTTAGGAGGAATGTATTCTTCTTTTTTCTCTTTCTTTTCTTTACCGGCGGCAAACTTGGGAATATCTTCCTTGGGATTGCGTTCCCATATAACTCCGCCGTTTTCTTCACCCGGTAATAAAAAAGCCGGCGCGTCACCTTCCACACGCGCAGCTTTTTTTCCGCCCCTGTCATAAGGGGGTATATATGCATTTCCGTTTCCTACACGGTCTATCATGCTTTGTAAAGCTTACAGGCTCAGGTTCCGCCACCTAATAAAGGATTTGCTCCGGGGCCTGCCAGCATCGGATTGGGTGCGCCGCCTCCAAGTATGGGATTAGCTGAACCGGCAGGAGTCTGGGTAATATAAGGTATAGCACCGTTGGTAGGCGCATAAGGATTACCCATTCCGGGACCTGCTGCAAATGCAGGAACTCCGCCCTGGGGTGCTCCTGCTCCGGGTGCTGCCGCATAAGCAGGCATAGATGCCTGAGGTGCATATGCAGGTGATGAAGGCGCTGCGCTTGCAGACATCTGATAGGACATTCCTCCGGGGCCTGCACCGGGCTGTACAGCATAAGGAGGCACAGATGACTGTCCGCCGTTTGCTCCGGCCGCTACATAAGCAGCCTGCTGTATCTGATAAGCCGAAGCTTTTCCGAAGGATCCTCTCTCCTCAGGGACAAAATTATCAAAGGAAATTTCTCCGTGAAGGCCGCCGGCAGGCTGGCGTGTTCCGTTCTTTAATTCTCTTTCAGCCGCACGCAGATTGGGGGATTCGAAGATAGATGCATTTGCCTTTTTCTCTTCTTCCTCTGCACGGAGTTTTTCAAGTATGGTAGGTCCGGTAACATCGCCGGAAATAGCGCCGCCGCCGCTTACACCATAATTAAGGGCTGCAGATTCAAACATACCTTCCACAGCGGGAATAGGCTGTGTACGGCCGCTTGCAACCTGCTGATAAGAAGCAGGTGCGGATGACTGAACAGGCCTTGCTGCCTGATAACTGGTAACACGGTTTAAAGGTACGGAAGCCGCCTGCTGGTATGCAGGTGCTGCAGGAGCTGCAGGCTGATATGCGGGTACTGCGGGTGCTGCAGGCTGATATGCAGGGGCAGGCTGCTGATAAAGCAGAGCCTCCGGCGGAATAGATGCTGCCGCTGCTGCGGATGCAGGAATAGCTGCTGCAGGTGCTGCGGGAACAGGTGTTACCGGTGCAGCAGGTACAGGTGTTACCGGTGTCGCAGGCTGATAAGCAGGTACTGCAGGTGCTGCAGGCTGGTATGCAGGTACGGGTGTTACCGGTGCAGCAGGTACAGGTGTCACAGGTACAGCCGCAACAGGAGGTGCTGCCACGGGTGCTGCGGGTGCCACAGGTACAGGCGTTATAGGTGCTGCAGGCTGATATGCAGGAGTAGCGGGTGCTGCAGGCACGGGCGCTGCAGGTGCTGCTGCAACAGGTTCTTCATATGCAGGTGCAGCTTCTGAAACTGCCGTTTTTTTATAATTAGGATCATATGCAGGTGCCGAAGCGGCAACTCTGGGCTTATATGCAGGTCTGAATGAAGGAACAGCCGAATCCCTGGGGAATAGACTTGCGGGATCCACCTGGGATACTCCTCTTTCGATAACCTCCTCCCTGACATTTACTTCATCATAAGAGGGAGCTGCAGGAGCAGGTGCGGCATAGGGAGCCGGTGCAGGTGCGGGTGCAGGCTCCTGATATGCAGGTGCTGCAGGCGCAGGTTCGGGCTCGTAGGTCATTATCTCCGGCTCTTCATATGCAGGCTTTTCAGGAGCAGCCGGTTTTAAAAACTCAAGCTCGGGGATAGCATCCGTTCCGGCTGATGTTTTGCTGTAGACGCTGCCAAAGGAAATAGACCCGCTTACGGTTCCGCCCTTTTTCTTCATCTCTTTAACGTACTTCTTGATATTATACTTGCATCCCGGGCAAAACTTGGCACTGTCATCCACAAATCTGCTGCACTGCGGGCAGGTGATATTAGCCATTGATACTATCCTCCTGAAATAAAAAATTGACAACAACAAAAAAGACGCTTTGGGGTCTAACAAAATGATTATACACTAATTGAGCATAAATGCAAAGGATTTTAAAAATAATACTTCACAAAAATGACCGTTAAACATTGTTGTTTAAAGCATTAAAAAAGCCCCTCTTCCGAGGGGCTTTCAACATAACTGTTTTTATACCATCATCTTTGCTTTGCTTAAGAATCCTAAATACTGGAAGAAGATAACCAGCTCGATGATAACGCCTACCAGGCTGAGTATACCGCCGATAACCGGTATAAATGCCAGGAAGCAAAGGATTATTGCCACGATGTACAGTGTCTTGAAGGAGTTTGCTCTCTGGTTTCCAAGATTGAAAACTTCCACATTGCCGATAGCCTGTGCTACGGTAACGGTAGCATTGATAACGCTGTACATAACCATAAATGATGCAAATCCGTTTGCTGCTCCCAGGATAGCCTTGATAAGGGTCCAAAGGAAACCTGAGGTATTGTTGAGTGCGGATTCAAGCAGTGATGCAACGATACCGACTACCAGCCATACAAGTGCGTTCTTATAGCTGATCTCATCCTTTGATGCATTCAGGATACCAAGCAGACCAAGTACAAATGCTGCGATGCTGCCGCCTACAAGTACGATGGTAAAGATACCGGTGAAAACACCAAGTACTGCTGTGAGACCGCCGCTGAGGAACATAGCAGCTATGGTAAGTACTCCGAAGAGTGCAACCAGAACGCTGGCTACTGCACAGACGATCTCGAGGATCTGTGACAGAAACAACTGGTCAAGACCTTTCTTAACATTTAAATACATTTCCTATTCCCTCCCTGTTAATTTAAATATTTGCCTGTGATCCGCTGCAGATCACACCGGGCACATTATCATAAACAAAAAATGCGGAAGTGCTGTCATTTAGCTCTTCCGCAGGATAGTCATAGTAGCGAGGGGGGGACTCGAACCCTCGACACCGCGGGTATGAACCGCGTGCTCTAGCCAGCTGAGCTACCTCGCCATATTTCTTCGTCTGCTCTCACAGACGAAGGTTATTCTACTCCAGCAGAAGTAATTTGTCAAGGATTATTTCAATTTACAAAATCATCATATATTGCTACGTGATCGTAGATCGCGCGCCATGCGCTGTGAGCGTCGCCGGTAACGCAGATATACTGATTACCGTCATTGGATCTTTCGTAGCTGACCGCGCAGTTTCTGGACTCATTTACAAATCCTGTCTTTGCGCCAAGCACTTCACCATGGGTATCCTTATCTTCTATCCTGCGCAAAAACCAGTTGGATATTATCATACCCTCAGGATGTTCATCTGTAGGCGCGGTGGTATACTTCTTCTCTGCCAGAGCAGCTCTGCACAGATCATTCTCCAGGGCGGCTTTCATGATCATGGCCATGGAAACAGGCGTGCAATAATTCTGGTCATCATAAACCCCGACCGGATTGGTGAAATGAGCTACATCGGAAAGTCCCAGCTCCGCCACCTTTTCGTTCATCATATCCACAAAAGCTTCCATACTGCCTGCCGTATAATACGCCAGAGCCATTGCCGCATCGCCGCCACTGGGCATTATAGTCCCGTAAAGCAGTTCGCGCACAGTCATGGTCTCTCCCACTGCATATCCAACCTGGGAACAACCATGTGAGAACACATAATCCGTGATCTCCTGGGTCATGGTAAAGGTATCATCGGGATTATCCATATGTTCCGCCGCCACCAGTATGGTAAGAACTTTTGTCATGGATGCAGGGTACATGCGGTCAAAAGCATTTTTCTGGGCCACAACACGTCCGTCCTTCAAGTCGATCAGCACGCCGAAACTGCTGATCACTTCTTCGTTATAGATCGCCGATGTAGATTTATCGGTATATACCTGATAACCCTCATAAAACATATCGGGATGCTCATTTTCATTTATAACCGGCGGTTCCTCCTCCACAGGAGTGGGGCTGGGTTCCGCTGCCGGCATCAGAGTAGTGGCCGGGACCAGTTTCTCCTGCTCCACAACTTCCGCTTCTTCTGCCCGCGCCTTCTTACCTTTTCCTGCTATTATGCATACCAGCATCACCAGGAATATCACAAATATGCTACCGGCAATACTGTAACGTATGCGCATCTGCCTTAATCTTTTATAATATCTTTCCGAACGCTGCCTTACACGGCCTTCATGGTCGATATACTCATCTCTTCTGAGCTTTGGTCTATTATTAAACATTTTTCTTTTGCAAAATGATCGTGTATATAATGGTTGACATAACGAAGTTATTGTAACACACCTATAGCCATCTTGTCAGCCAAAACTTACACTTCTTTTTTGTGAAATTTAACCAAGCCTCTTTTCAAAGGTAAGGATATTCTTTCCACCCTCATATTTATAGCCGACATCGTCCATAAGCTCTTTGACCAGGAATATTCCCAGACCGCCTATGGGGCGCTCTTCTGCGGAAAGGGTCAGATCCGGCTCCTCTGCATTCAGAGGATCAAAAGGGATACCTCTGTCCGCAAATGTTATACGCACAGCGGAAGGGTCTGTTTTCAGCTCAACACAGACCTCTGCCTCCCCCACAGAATCCTGATATGCATAGCTGGCTATATTCACAAACACTTCTTCAACGGCAAGGGAGATCTGGGTCACAGTCATATCATCAGCCACATCCTTTATGCATCCGGCCACAAAATCCTGCACCTCATTCATCTTTCCCACGTCCGCCGCGAATGTTCTTTTTTCCATGATATATCAGTCAAACCTCTTGATAATGGTCATCTCAACTATATCGCCGCGCACTCCTACTTTTACATCATCGGCAATATTTGCCACTATGGATTTTTCAAGTTCGTCCCAGGCTTCAGAAGATTGTTTATGTTGTTTTTCCTGCTCAACCATGCTCTTGTACTGAAGCAGCGACCATTCAAAGTCCATGGGGTCCAGACCTGCATCAGTGCGCATACCCATGGCCCCGTACATTACGCTGCCGTCATCATAATCATTCTGGAGCTCATCCATGCTTTCCGGATCATTTATCACATTTACAACGATATTCCGTATCATCTCCATGATGCCCACGCTGCTTTCATTCTTTCCGCTGGCCGAAAGAGCGATGAGTTTCTTTTTCTTCTGGCGGTCCATATAAGCATCCGCCCTTAAGCAGATACGATATTCACCATTTTCTCCTTCAAGCCAGAAACTCCCTTCGAAGCCGCCGGTAATACCGCGGACCATTCCCAGCATTTCCTCACTCAGCAGGCGCAGATAAAGGCCTTCCTTTTCACCCAGTTTCTCATATCCGGCAAATTTCTCAGCCTCAGCCAGGGCCTTGTCAATACCGGCGCCTTCGCTGTATACCATGATCTTATCAGTTGTCATCCGGGTTCTCCTTTTTTATTCGAAATTGAAAAGCTGCGAAAAACCGGTAACTTCCATGACACTCTTCACCATATCCCCGGCATTACGTATCACCATCTTGCCGCCTTTTCCCACACATTCCTTGTGAATAGCCAGAAGGGTACGCAGTCCCACGGACGAGATGTAGATCGTATCGCTCATATCGATAACGATATTGTTGTTTCCTTCCGCAATGAGGTTCTTAAGATCCTCGGAAAAACCGGGATTGGTGCTGATGTCGATCTTCTGCGGTGATCTGTAAGTTGCTTGGCTCATTATTTTTTCTCCTCTCTTTTTTTCTGTCCCGTGAATATCAGGCTCCCTTGTATTCAAGGCACAGCATTGTTATATCATCCGACTGTTCGGCTCCTCTGGTAAATACGGCTATAGCCTCATTTACATTTTTAAGCGCATGTTCGGGATCTGCATCTATAGATAAATTCAGTGCTTCCTTAAGGCGCTCTTCGCCAAACAGTTCTGATTTTATGTTCATTGCTTCGGTCACTCCGTCCGTATAGACAAAGAGCTTGTCTCCGGCCTCGAGCTTAAATGAATGTTCATTATAAGGTATACCATCCATTACTGCTATAGGCAAGGAATGTTTATATTTCACAAATTCATATTGACCGCCGGCTTTAAGAAGCACGGGGTCCTCATGCCCCGCATTCGCTGCTATCCCCTCACCGCTTCGGATATTAAGGACTGCAACCCAGACGGTTACGAACATCTCGATATCACCGCCCTCAAGAAGCTGTCTGTTTATGCGCTCCAATGCGTGAGCCGGTGACTCTCCCGCCTGCAGGCTTATCTTTAAAAGTGATTTGGAAACCATCATAAACAAAGCCGCCGGCACTCCCTTTCCGGAAACATCCGCCATCACCAGCCCCAGATGGTCCTCATCTATCATAAAGAAATCATAAAAATCGCCGCCCACTTCCTTTGCAGGTTTCATTGATGCATAAAGATCAAATTCCTTTATATCGGGAAAAGCCGGAAATTTATCCGGCAGCACAAATTTCTGTATACCGGACGCAGTAGCCAGATCCCTTGCCGCCTCAACCTGTTCACGTCCCCGGGATACATTCACAACACAATACATGAGCAACATGATAGCCATCATTACCGGATAAGCCACCGAAAGGCCGTATGCAAGGATCGTGACCACGCTTACAACTATCGGAGCCAGGATATACAGACTCATGGCGATAAGCTGGTAAAGCCTCAATTTTCGTCTTTCGCTGATCATCAGCCACATACAAAAAATTATCATGATAAAGCCATATGACTGATGAACGGGATACAGGCTGCTGCGCGAATATACGCCCTGCTCATTTACCGTAAAATACTGCCCGGCAAATATATTTATTATGCAAAGCACAAAGCTTATAACCATACCTGCAAATATGATCTTATCAAGGTGTTTTCTCTTGTTCCGGTCTGTCCGGAGGATCTCTGTAATATAATGCCAGAAAAAATAGCAGGATACCGGAAGACATATATAATATACCGTATTATCCACTATATTGGCTATACGCAGTGAAGGCACCTCATCCACAAGCCAGGCCAGCGCATCGGTAAAAAGCCCCAGGAATATGGTGTTCAGCAGATACTGATAGTACATACTGCTGCTTCCGCCTCTGGAAACATCTATCACACAGCATACATAGATCACGAAGCCTGTTACCATTGCCGCTATATCCAGCGATATATTGATAAGATAGGCTGCCGGTATATTTTCTGCTCCGCGGTAAACAAGAACACCCATAATGAAAGTAACACACAAAAGGCATACCAGGCTGTCTATGAGCAGACGCGCCGTTATATTCTCTTTTTTTGATGACGGCTTACTCATGTCATTTACCGCGCTTCATTACCGCTGATATGTATATCCGTAAAACAGGTCTTGAAGATGCCAAAAGTGATGTCGAAGGTTTTACTCTCTCTTGCATCCTTAAGACGCACAGTCCTTTGCCCGTTGACAGGTTCCCCCTCTCCGAAAACTGTATACTCATGTTTGGGTGCCAGCCTGACCGGGAATTTTACGCTGTCCGAGTACTGGTTGTAATAAGCCGACCCTCCATTTTCGCAGGTAGACGCTATAACCAGCTTACCTGCCTCTGCATACGCCAGCGCCTTTCCTATAACCTCATCACCCTTTTTATGCAGCAAAAGTTTTGCTTTACCGTCCTTATCATAAATATCGGAATCCCTGGTGTTAAGAAGTATGCCCTTTCTGCCGAACAAAAGCCGGCTGACCAGTTCTTCACTTCCAAGCGACAGATTTTCCCTTCTGGATAATGACTTGTTTTCTGCCTTATATAAAGACCAGTCATATAGTATATTCTCATAACGGTATCCGGCGGCCCTGCCAAAGCGGGTAAGCATTACGCAGGCCGCTTTTTCCACCAGTTCCACCCATAAAGGCCTGTCTTCTTTGCTCTTTGTTTTAGCGACCCTTATCTTCTGGATCTGGCCGGTCTCATCATACAGACGGACTATAGCCATATTCTTCGGATCCTTTTCATCATCCGTAACCAGCTTATTTTTAATAAATTCGGGATCCTTGAGAGCCAAAGCCGAAAGCGCCGCTATCATATAACAGTTATCCGAAGACGATTTTTCTTTAACCGTCATGGGATCAACCTTGTCCTCTTCACCATAAAGCTTTTCGACTTTGATCGTAAAAGCTTCTTTAAACGCGCTGTCCTTAGCTTCCAGAGTATAGGCCGGTTCTTTATCTCCGCCATCTTTGCCCTTCTGCATAACCTTTCCGCCGGTCTGCTTTATTTGCTTCTTAGTATCCTCATAAGCCAGGCTGACACGTTTTTCCGACTCTTTAAGATCCTTTTTGATCGCATCCTCAAGCAGCTTTTTTGCGCCCTTCCTCTTTTCCTCTTCTTTTCTCTGTTCTTCCAGAGAAAGCTGTTCGGCCAGTCTGATCTGCTTCTCTTCTTCTTCCTCTTCCTTGCTTTTAGTCTTTTTCCCGGCTTTCTTTTTCTTCTCTTCCTCTTCTTTCTTTTTGCGCAGCTCTTCTTCTTTTTTCTTCTTTTCTTCTTCCTTCTTCTTAGCCGCTTTTTTCTCTTCTTCTTCCTTCTTCTTTGCCTCTTCGAGCTTCTTTTTTTCTTCTTCTTTCTTAGCCTTTTCCTGCTTCTCTTTTTCTTTCTTCTTACTATCTTCTTTCTGTTTTCTCTCCAGATTCTCCCGCTCTATGCGCGCCTGCTCGCGTTGAATCACATTTCTTTCTTTTGCAGCATCTTCTTCACGCTGCCTGCGGGCTATAGTTTCGCGGGTCCTCTTTTCTTCTTCGTTTTCATGCTGTTCTTCGTGTTGTTCCTCATGCTGTTCTTCATGCTTCTCTTCTTCATGCACTTCGTTTACCTGCTCATCCTGAGCATCATTATCACCATGCTCCAAAGCATCATCTTTCTTCTCCTGTTTCTCCTTTGAAGCGTTTACTGCCATCTGCAGTGCTGCTTCGAGTGCTTCATCCTCTTCCTCATTCTCTGCTGCAAGCCCGCGCTGTCTTTCTTCATATATCTGACGGTTAAGGTATTTGATGCTTCCCGATTTATCATTCAGTACCCAGAAAGGTATGGATATGCTGGTAAACGGTTTCTTTTTAGAATAACCTATAGTATAGGTAACAAAACCCGGAGGCATTAACCGGCTGGCGTCGTCATTTTCCGCATCATATCTGGCCTGGTGTTCCACCAGCGCAATGTTTGCGTATTCCTTCATATTGGCACGCATATATTCGTCAAGTTCCTGCTGTGCCTGATTTTTGAGTTCTTCCACTTCCTTAAGGCGCTTGCTTCCCTTTTCCCTCTTAAAGATTGAAAAACGCAGATGGGAATAATCTTCGCATGCGCTTATTATCTCTTTAAGGCGTTCGGGATCCGCCTTTCCTTTCTCTTTACTCTCAAAATAATCCGAAAGCGCCTCACGCACCTTTATCATACGCTTGCCGTCTTCCTCTTTTATCTCGGCATATTTTTTATCAAAGCCGATAAACTCAGGTTCTGCCGGCGGCTCATCAAACAGAGGCATGATATCATCATTCTTCTCCAGGGCTTTGAAATCGTCTACAGGATTTTCTTCAACTTTCTCTTCCTGTTTCTGAAACTGCCCCTGCATTGTCATGGTGCGCTTTACTTCCTGCGCATTTATCTCGCCCACGCCAAACTGTGTTTTGAACTTTTCCAGACTTTTCTTCTGCAGTTCCTTTTCCGGATCACCCATATTTATCCACCTCTTAAAAAACTGTATTACTTGTTAAGAGCATCTTTCTTATCTATCAGCAGCATCGCCGCTTCAATATCCTCATCACCGGCATCCCAGTCCGGCTTCTTCAGGACAGCCTCCGCCATATAAAAACCCATCTGTTTCGGGAACATATTATCCATAATATCACCGTCGTTTTCGCTTTCGATGCTCATACGAAGCTGTGCATTTCTGCCATATTTAATCGCTGCAGCTGCAGTAAAGTTTGCGAACAGTATCCCGCTGTCATTTTCAGATAAAGGTGAGACATATGAATACTCAACACTGATAATGCCTGACGGCTTTTGGTGCGCAAGGATCATCGCTCCGGGGTTTGACAGGCTCCCTGTATAAAAGCTCAGCTGGGTATCTATATAATTACCGGGAAGAGAATCAGCTATAATGTAAGCAGAACGCTGCCTGCCTCTGAAGTACCGGTTTACAATGCGCTTTACCTCCGGCTCGGGATGAGCAGAAAGGCGTTTTGCTTTTCCTATGTAATCTTTCAGTTTTCGCAGATTTGCGATATCGGAAATACGGCAGACAAAATCACTGTCCATTCCGGGAGTGAACCTGAAAAACCATTTGTCAAGCACAGCCCCCAGGCTTTCAAGAGCCTCTCCGGCCTGAATGTCAGCCGTTATCATTTCAGCCCTGTTTTTTACTGCCGTATGTAATATCTCTGAGACCAGCACATCCGCACAGCCCCGGTTCCTGTAATCCGGATGTACGTAAAGCCATACTATCCGTAAAAGCCTTATTCCGTCCGGTACGCTTTTTTCATAATAATAAACCAGGCTCCCGACTCCGTGAGCCTGATCACCGTTCCGCGACAAAATACCGACAGCCCTGTATTTACCTACATCAACGTCTTCGCGTATATCTTCGCTCATAACCGCCGCAAAATTCTTTGAGCTGCCCCTGTCTATGGAACAGATCATGCGCCCGGCTTTTTTCTCGTAAGACTTGCGCTGTAATACTATGTCTTCAAGCACGGATATGCCATATCTGCAAAGAGGATGAAAACGGTGCGCGATATGGCAGAGCAGTTTCTGCCTCTTAAAGAAGATGTCCTCTGCCGTCTCTCCCGTTCTTTTGGACCCCTTCTTGTTGGTAAGAAGTTCTGCGAGCCTTACTCCCAGCTCATCGGCTTCATCCCGTTCAGCCCTGTGGATCCTTAACAGATCAAACGGATCCATTCCTGCCGGCTCCGCCAGCTTATCTAAATCGGGGTTCAGAAATTCTTTTTCTGCTTCTGTAAGCATGTTCCTAATCCTTAGTGTTTAATGATCGATAAATGATATCAACGGATCGCTCCGCAATCCGCCTAATATTATACTAAAAATATCCCATCACCGCAACGGTGCGGAACCATAATAAAGCATGCCAGCCGATATCCCAAAGCCGTATCAGTCCGTTCCCATTATATTCCTGTATTCGCTGGGCGAAATGCGCTGTAATCAGAAGCTCCCGCAGCCTCATTCTGCGGGAGCTTTTTTGATCACTCATATTTTGTCCGATAGTCTGCAGGTTTCCTTAAATCCCCCAAAACTATAATTCCAATTCAGCTGTGTACGAGCGCTCAATACGTTCGGAGGCGCCTTCCAGCAGTTTTTCGGCAAGTTCCGCAGACTTTTCATTTATCACGGGTATATAGATCTTCTGCCCGTCAGCATATGCACTGCCTGCCGATACTGCATGACGCAGCATCTGAAGGATCACCGTAGAATTACGGTTGCTCCCCCGGGCCCAGCTTAAGACCAGATTGCCGCTCTCTTCTTTAGTGAAGATCAGGCAGCCATCAATCTTTTTCTCTTTATCATCATAGATCACACAGGACATGTTTTCCTCAATCCCGCCTTCTCCTTCATAGAGAGTCAGATCCATATCTTCACCTGCCAGCAGCGCGCGCTGGTTTTTGTCCAGATCCTTGTATTCTATGCACTTTTTGCCTTCACCCTTAAGGGCATTTACGCCGCGCAGCTGCCCAAACGTGGTCAGATAGCAGCCCTCCGCTCCCTCTTTGATATCAAATTCAAGATATCTGAGCAGGCCTGTAAAAGCTTCTTCCTCTCCGTTATCGGTATAATCGCAGACAAAGCGGCTTATCTCGCCTTCCTGTATAAGTATGTCCGCAGCCGTTGATAATAGTTCCGTTGCCAGACCTTTGCGCCGGTGTTCTTTTGCAACGAAAATGGATAAGATCTGCGCAGCCCCTTCTCCGTCAAGCTGACATACCAGCGCTGCCACAGCAAAGAAATCTTCAACTATGCCCAGAGCCAGGACACCGTTATTAAGTATGAAAGGATATGCATCCACCCTGATCAGAGGGCGGAATGCTGCAGCATTTTCTTCATCTATGATCAAAAATTCATACATCAAGTTTACCTCCCACTACTTTTTCTATATCTTCCCATTTCATGAGACTGCCGCTTAACATATCGCCTATATACATAAGCTCAGTCTGCGCCTCCTCTGCCTGCGCACCGCCGCCGTAAGCAACAGATATCAGGTGGGACATCTTTTGTTCCAGCATATCCATGGCGGTTTCAAAAGTTTTCTTCTTCATGCCCGAAAGATCCACGATCCTTCCTCCGTACTTATCACCTATCTCATCTGTACGCATGCCGCCGAAGCTGGATGCAAATTCGGGATTTCCCAAGCCATGCTTATGTCCGGTCATATTTATAACTCCGGGCGCATCGCTTTCAAAACCTACCAGCAGGCCGGTATTCTTAGTGCGGCTGCTCTCATCCACATGCATATAGACATGTCCGCAGCTTCCGTCGTTCTTCAGCTTGCGTATTTCACCATTACGTCCGGCAACGCCGTCGTTACCCAGACCGCCTATAGCAACATTCATCCCTCTCTGTCCGAAGAAGTGTCCTATGGATTTCTTCTCCACCAGCTCCGAAGTGGCGCTGCCCTTCTTTTTTCTTGATATCTTGTGGGTTGCAGCCGTTCGGGTTTTAAAGCCCGCTTTCAGTCCGCCGTCTGCGCCGGTCATTTTCTCCATGGTCGCTTTATCTCCGGGCAGTGTAAAAGCAACTCTGGAGCAATGTGCGAATGCTGTAGCCACGCCGCCTTCCCAGTCTTTCCGCTTCACTTCCTGCACTTTGCCTTTATCATCTTTTAACGTATCTTTCTGCGTAAGCCTTCCAAGATGGCAGGCCAGAAGGGTCTTTGCTATAAAGATCTGCGCATTGACATTTGCCATCATCATGTCCTTATTTTCTTTCGTCTGTTCGATCTGCGGTCCGGCATAGATCGTTGCGCTCATAATACGCTGGTTGCAAAGGTCCTCCACCTTTCGCCAGGTCTCAGCGTTAAAATTTTTTAAGCTGCCCTTTTGCAGAGTTCCGCCGTTCATCAATATCGACACGCCTATACGGAACAGAGGGTTCATCATCTGAGATACCCCACCCTCCTTAAAAAGGGCATTAACAATATCATCAGCAGATTGGATCGTTTTGCCTTTGAGACTTATCTGTTCCATGTAATTCCTGGCCGCAATACTGCGAAGTACGGGATCAAGCTGCTGCAGATTTGAATAATCACCATCCATCACACGAAGCAGAAGCTGCTTCTGGGTTATCTTTTCCGACTTGCTTGCAGAAATGGGTACTTCCGTCTTTTTGGCAAGCACATTCTTCTGCATATATTCATTATCCAGATCATCCTCTGTATAAAAAGCTTTATGCGCCGCCTCTTTCTTATCCTTGTAATCCTGCTTTTCGTCGGATTCTCTTTTCGATTTTGCTTTTTTCTTATCGTGATATCCCATCTTGGGAGACCCTGCATCCTGCAGCGGGTATACATGACGCTTGGGAATCCTTTTGTCCAGTACGGTACCCAGCTTCTTGATAGCCGGCAGTTTTGCTTCACTTTCGGTATACCTTCGTGCAAAGAGTGCCTTCTCGCTATCTGTCAGTTTCAGGCTGGCATCAACAAGCCTCATTGTCTGCGTGATAGTGTCTTTAAATTCCTTATCTCTCTTCTCTCCTGACAGATATTTCTGATGTACTTCTGCGTACGCCAGCTCTGCAGCCCCCATTTTCGAATATTCTTCAGTAGTATACTTCTGATACTTTTTCCCCGAGAATTTATGTTCCTGATGTTTCTGGATCTCACTTCTTGTGGTCGGTGGCATAGATGTACCTCCTTTTATAGACTATTTATTGTCATGTATCCTGACAGCCATTACTATCAGACTGATAACAGCACAGATCCCCCCGGCTGCAGCCGCAAAGATCTTTATTAACATCTGAAGGAATCCAAATCCCATTTCCGCAGAAGGAATTATGCTGAAAGCCACCGGTATATGTTCAAATACCAGCATCATAAGCGCTGCATATAAGAACATATTTACCGCTATAGCCGGGCATATCTCCTTTATATCAAACCACGCAAGGCGTTTATTTATCACAGCAAATATGACCTGGACCAGAACAGCCGGTATCCCCGCAAAAAAGATCATTGCAATACAATCGCCTAGTCTGCTCCTGTCACTGCATGCCGCAAGGATAACACACTCCATTCCGTAAGTAAGCGCGATATCGATGAACGTCAGCAGGATCACCGATATGGCTATCTTTACCGTTTTATCCGAAGACAACTTTTTTGCTCCTTCCAATGTTGTTATATCCCCGGACTATAGTCCCGTGGGACTGTATTATCAGCAAATGCTTATGGTTTCCCTGTCCGGAGCCTGCTCAAAGGACAGATATGTGATAAGAGCCACAGCAGCCCCCAGTTCTTTATAAGTCGATCCGGGAGTCGTCATCTGCATACCGTTAGCGCCATTCACATAGAATGCGCAGGTATCAAATGAATCATCTAATCTGAAAGAACCTATGTCAGTATGAAGAACACTTTTACAATTCTTTTTGTCCGCAAAGATGCAGCGCTTATCCGTTATCGCATAAAACTCCTTGCCCTGGGAGAATATTCCCTTATTAACATATAACAATAAGGATTCACCCGGATCCATCTCTGATTGTATACGCGGCATTATAAGCTTGAATTTATCTTCGTTCACGCCCTTTGCGGCACATTCATCCTTTATGCTGCATTTCTTTGAGATATAATCGGAAACTTCACCTGAATTTCCGAAATTCTTAAGGCAGAAAGCCAGAGTATTGATGCATTCGGACACGCGCTTTTCATCCATCTTGCTCTCAAGATCTTTTTCTATCCTGTAAAGAGCCGTGCTGAGTCCGCAGACATCCTTAGCTTTCTCTTCACCCTCTTCTGCAGCCCCTTCATACTGCGAATTGCAGAAGGGACATACCCACATATTCCTGGTCCTGATAAACTCCAGATTTGCCCCACAGCTTGCACATTTTTTGCTTTCCATATTAACCTCCTCATAAATTATTATAAAAAAGGACCCGACACAAAGTCAGGTCCTTTAAAAAACGTTTTATTTCTTCTTAGCTGCTATAGCTGCCTGCGCTGCCGCAAGTCTTGCGATAGGCACACGGTAAGGCGAACAGCTCACATAGTCGAGGCCGATCTTGTGACAGAACTCGATGGAGGAAGGATCGCCGCCGTGCTCACCGCAGATACCGCAGTGGATCTCGGGACGTACACTCTTGCCCTTCTTTATAGCCATATCCATCAGCTCGCCGACGCCATCCTGGTCCAGACGTGCAAACGGGTCGTTCTCGAATATCTTTCTCTCGTAGTATGCCTGGAGGAACTTACCTGCATCATCACGTGAGAAACCGTAGGTCATCTGTGTAAGGTCGTTGGTACCGAAGCAGAAGAACTCAGCCTCTTTTGCAATGGTATCAGCGGTAAGAGCTGCACGGGGGATCTCTATCATGGTACCTACTTCGTACTTAAGATCGCTCTTCTGTGCCTTGAGCTCCTCATCAGCTGCCTTAACAACGATATCCTTAACGAACTTAAGCTCCTTTGCATCACCTACAAGAGGTATCATTATCTCGGGAACCACGGTCCAGTCGGGATGTTTTTTCTTGGTATTTACAGCAGCACGGATAACTGCGATGGTCTGCATCTTTGCAATCTCGGGATAGGTGACATCCAGACGGATACCACGATGTCCCATCATGGGGTTAAACTCTACCAGGCCTTCGATACGTGCCTTTATCTCCTGAACAGTCTTGCCCTTGGCTTTTGCAAGCTTTGCAATATCCTCTTCGGTCCTGGGAACGAACTCATGCAGAGGAGGATCCAGGAAACGGATGGTAACAGGGTTACCTTCCATAGCCTCGAAGAGCTGCTCAAAGTCACCCTGCTGAAGGGGCTCTATCTTCTCCAGAGCTTTCTCACGCTCTTCAACGGTATCGGAAACGATCATCTCACGGAAAGCTTCGATCCTGTCCTCATCAAAGAACATGTGCTCTGTACGGCAGAGACCGATACCTTCTGCACCAAGCTCACGTGCCTTCTTTGCATCATGAGGGGTATCTGCATTGGTACGTACCTTAAGAGTACGGTACTTATCTGCCCATGCCATTATGCGGCCGAACTCACCTGCGATCTGTGCGTCTACGGTAGGTACTGCGCCGTCATAAATATTACCAGTGGTACCGTCGAAGGAAATGACATCACCTTCGTGATACTCCTTGCCGGCCAGCTTGAACCATTTCTCTTCTTCATGCATTTCGATATCGCCGCAGCCTGATACGCAGCAAGCGCCCATACCACGTGCAACAACGGCTGCATGGCTGGTCATACCGCCACGTACAGTCAGGATACCCTGTGAAACCTTCATACCGGTGATATCCTCGGGTGAGGTCTCAAGACGTACCAGAACTACCTTCTCACCTCTTGCTGCCCAGTCCTCTGCATCAGCAGCGGTGAACACGATCTTACCGCTTGCAGCGCCGGGTGCTGCGCCCAGAGCCTTACCGATGAGACGTGCGCGAACGATAGCGCTCTGGTCAAAGGTAGGATGAAGCAGGGTGTCCAGGTTACGGGGCTCGATCATTGCAACAGCCTCTTCTTCAGTTCTCATACCCTCATCAACCAGGTCACATGCGATCTTGAGAGCTGCCTGTGCGGTACGCTTACCGTTACGGGTCTGCAGCATGTAAAGCTTGCCGTGCTCAACGGTAAACTCCATATCCTGCATATCGCGGTAGTGGCTCTCCAGCTTCTGGCATACATCTTTGAACTGCTCGAATGCCTCAGGGAACTTCTCTTCCATCTCGGCTATCTTCATAGGTGTACGTACACCTGCAACAACGTCCTCACCCTGTGCATTGGTAAGGAACTCACCGAA
>JAEEGL016054024.1_pt1 | contig 41522 bp, 37 predicted proteins | sample 9134231 | NCBI WGS metagenome assembly JAEEGL01 (sample SAMN16246548, study PRJNA631951) | gut metagenome | biome: gut microbiome; feature: rumen; material: fiber-attached | host: Bos | place: Iran: Karaj | collected 2018-10
CCTGGGCGCCTACTATCGTCTGACCGGCAATGAAGAAGCCCTGGAACTGGCCCTCGGCATCTTTGATCTGATCGAAGCACACTGCACCGACGCTGTAGGCTACCTGGAGGCTTTCACCGTCGCATGGGATCCGGAGTCCAATGAAAAGCTTTCCGAAAACGGTGTCATGGCAGATAAGACCATGAACACTCTGCTCCACGTACTGGAAGGCTATGCCGGTCTGTATCAGGCCTGCCACGAAGAAAAGGTCGGCGCAGCGATACGCCGCTGCCTGGATATCTACGCAAATAAGATCTACAGCCCGGAACTCAAGCGCAATCTGGTCTTTTTTGACGCTGATTATCACTCGATCATCGATCTGTATAGCTACGGCCATGATATCGAAAGCAGCTGGTTGGTGGACTGGGCTGTCGACCTGTTAGAGGATGACGCTCTTTCCGCAAAGATCCATGAGATCGACAAGATCCTGGCGGACAGCGTGTATGCTGCCGCTTACAGGGATCACTCGCTGGCGAACGAATGCGACCGCGGCAAGGTGGATGAGAAGCGGGTCTGGTGGGTCCAAGCGGAGGCCGTGCTCGGCATGGTCAATCGCTGGCTGAAGGATCCCGAGGATGTTAGATTCCGTGATGCCGCCGCCGACATCTACCGCTTTATCGAGGCGCATCTGGTCGATCCACGTTCCGGCGAATGGTATCACGACCTGTACGTGGATGGTACGCCCTATGAACTTCCCATTGTTGAGCCTTGGAAATGCCCGTATCATAATGGCCGCATGTGCATGGAAATGATCAAGAAAGACCCCGATATCACTATCTGATCTGGTACTACAAGACATCAAAAATCCTCATACACCGCAAGGTATATGAGGATTTGTTTTATTTCGTTTCAATATCGATGATCACGTATTCGGAAAACGTGCCGGTCTTGAAGGGAATGGCCCAGCCTGAAACACCGGACGTGACCAGGAAGGTCGTATCGCCCCTCTGTTCCGTACCGTAGGATCGGTCATTGGCACCCATCCACATGCCGATCTGACCCACCGGCAGGATATGCCCGCCATGGGTATGGCCTGAAACGACCAGGTCTGCTCCGGATCCCGCTTCGCCCGCATAATCATTGGGTTGATGATCCAGCAGGAGCATGTACTTGCTCCGGTCCAGCTGTTGCGTAAGTGCAGATGCCTGCGCGCGGCCGGGCACTGTGCGGTCCTGCCGGCCGATCACATAAAAACGATCATCCACGAGCACCGCTTCATCCTCCAGGATACGGACGCCATGCGCGACCAACGCACCGCGCAGGTCCTTAGAGTCAAAATCCCGGTACCGATCGTATCCATTGTCGTGATTGCCGAAGACAAAGTACACACCGTATGGGGCCTCGAACCGGCCAAGGGCCGCCGTCGCCTCCAGCATATCGGTCTTCAGAGAATCATCATCCACAAAGTCCCCCACGACCACAAGCAGGTCCGGCTTCTGCTGCTGGATCTCCTCCAGGAGGCTTCCAAAAGAGGCACCATCCAACGTGATGCCCAGATGCGCATCTGCGATGGCAGCGACCTTCAGCGGGCCGCCCAGATCCTTCTCCGTTGAGAACGTATACTCTGTCTTACGCACATGATGGGCATTGTACCAGCCGATCCCCAGATAGACACCGCACAGCAGCAGCGCCATGATCCCGGCATAGTACGGCGTCAGGCGCACTTTTTTCTTCCTGCCCCGTGTTGGATAGATCTTCTTTTTCCGCAGCCGGTTGATGATCCACCCCAAAAGATCGCACAGCACCCAGAACAGGACCAGATGCAGTACCACGATGACCACAGTAAAGATGTTGATCAGGTACAGCAGGGCGATGGCCGCCAGGGGCACCAGGCACAAAAACCATGACAAGAACCGGTGCTGCACCCCATAGCGCTGCATGCACCGGAACTTATGAAAACGTGTCCATAGATATAGGAGTCCAAGGCCCATCAGAACGACCATGGACCCGATCAGGATCCTCCAGAAAACCATACTTCTTATCTCTGCTGCAACGCGGTCATAAAAGCCGGGATCAGCTGCTTCTTACGGGAGATGACACCATCCAGCACGAAGCCTTCTGCATCCGGGAACGCTTCATGTACCAGTTCCGCGGCTCCGCGGCCATAGCACATAATCTCTGTCGACTTATCGATGATGTTGGTCAGCATGAAGAAGACCATCTGGATATCATGTTTCCCGCACTCGTTCTCCAGATGCGGTTCCAGCTTGGTACGGATCGCTTTGAGCTCCTCCGCGTCCATGGAACTGATCTGGCCGACACCGAAGGTCGTGCCTTCCAGGATGAACTTCTTGAAATCCTGATAGAAGATCTCTTCCGCGGTCTTCTCTTCCAGGTTGCTGCCGGCACGGAACATTTCCGCCGCGTACTTCTCGATATTGTCGATCCCGGCGATCTTCGCCAGCGCTTTTGCCGCCGTCTTGTCCATCGGCGTGCAGGTGGGCGAGCGGAACATCAGCGTATCCGAAAGGATCGCTGAACACAACAGCCCCGCGATCTGCACAGGAATGTCCAGTTCCCGCTCCTGATAGATCTGATACATGATCGTAGCCGTGCAGCCGACGGGCTGGTTGCGGAACAGGATCGGCGCCATCGTCTCCAGAGAGCCGAGGCGATGATGATCGATGATCTCCAGGATCTCCGCTTCTTCGATGTTCAGTACAGCCTGTGATTTTTCGTTATGATCCACCAGGATCAGACGTTTGCCCTTCCGACCGATCAGGTTGCGGCGGGAGATCGTGCCCACATACCGATTCCTGCGGTCCAGAACAGGATAATCACGGAATCGGTTGTTCTTCATGATCTCTTCGATATCATCCACCTTGTCGTCCATATGGAAGGCAGCCGGTTCCTTGACCATCAGATGACGGATCGGGATCGACTGGTTGATCAGACGTGCAATGGTGTACGTGCCGTGCGGACTGGAAATGATGACGCAGCCCGAAGCCGCCGCCAGTTTCTGGATGGAGGGGCTGACCGCAGCCCCCAGGCCGACGACCATGCAGCTGACGCCGAGATCCAGGCAGCATAACTGATCCTCGGCACGGTTACCGAGAATGACCAGGTCTTTCTCGTGGATGAATGAACCCATGACGTCCGGCTGGAACGCACCGACCACGACGTGTCCCTCGTCGAAAACGCCCTCCGGGTCGCCCACCAGGATCGAACCATCCAGCGTCTCGGCGATGCTCTTATACGGCGTATGCGCACCGGACAAAACCTTTTTATCATCGACCTGCATGTAGGACTGCGCAATGTCATTGACCGTGATCAGTCCTTCCAGTTTGCCCCGTGGAGATGTGATCGGCAGCGTGACGACATTCTGCTCGGTCATGGTCTTCCATGCTTCCTTTACGGAAATGCTGCCGCGCACACCGGGCAGCCTGTGGAAATCGATCTCTTTGACCTGGATCGCCGCATCCGGCAGGTAATCCGGCGTATCCACACCGAAATGGTGCAGGACGAACTCGGTCTCCTCATTGATCTGGCCAGCCCGCATGGCCTTGAACGTACCATCTTCCGAGCGGTTCTTGATGTCCGCGTAGGCGATCGCCGAGCAGATGGAGTCCGTGTCCGGATTGCGGTGTCCGACGATGTATACAGGGTCTGAACGCTTCATTTATGCCCTCTCTTCTACAAATGCGATGAAATCTTCGGTATCCTTTGCACTGTCCAGTTTGACAGTGAACATGCGGTTGCCCATCTGGGGCACCATCATGTCGGGCAGACGCTCCGCCATGACGATGCGGCTGCCGTATTTCTCGTACACTTCCTCATCCGTGTGCACATAGGTGAACTGATCGCGGCGGCCGGCATAGGCACAGAAATACTCCTGCTCAGGTTCCGGCCAGATGCGGGTGCCGGTGGTCACCATATCCGCCCAGATCTGATAGACGTCCAACGAATGAGCGAAATCCATCATATCCGGAGTATAACCGCCGGCCGGACGCATATTGACTTCCAGACCGACAAAGTCTCCGACTTCGCCCAGGCCTTCTTTGGCCTGGGTCAGGCAGAAGAACTCCAGATGCACGAACCGACTCTTGACGCCGAAGGCTTTGACCGTGGCGCGGCCCATCCTGCGCAGCGCTTCCGGCATGTCCGCGGAAACATAATACGCCAGATCCAGCTGGTCCACCACGATGTCCATGATGGAAGGCGGCCAGCAGGTCTGTGATTCAAAGAGCGGCTCTCCATCCGGACCGATGATGGCGTCATAGGAGCGGATATCACCGGTCACGAACTCCTCGCAAACGTAAGGAACATTGGGCTTGACCTCGAAGAAACGATCTACGTCCGCAGCGTTGTTGAGTTTCCAGGTCTCCGCCGCTCCCACACCGATCTCCGGCTTGACGATGACCGGGAATCCGACCATTTGGATAAATTTGTCCAAAGGACGGCGCGTCGTGACTTTGGCCTGACGGGCTGTCGGCACACCGGCCTTTTTGTAGTACTTCTTCATCTCCGCCTTGCTCTTGTAGCGCTCCACCTCTTCCAGCTTGGCGCCGGTGTTGATGTTGAAGTCGGTACGCAGGCGGGCATCCTGTTCCAGCCAATATTCATTGTTGGATTCGATCCAGTCGATCTTGCCATATTTAAAGGAGAACAGTGCCACAGCCCGGAAGACCTTGTCATAGTCCTCCATATTGTCGACGTAATAGTATTCCGTCAGACTGCTGCGCACCTGCCAGTCCAGTGCATCATAGGGCGTATCGCCGATGCCCAGGACGTTGACGCCATTGCGGCGCAGACGATCGCAGAAATTCCAGTAAGTATGAGGAAACTGCGGTGAAATAAAAACGAAGTTCATATCAGTCTTCCAATCTTTTATAATGTTCCAGCACCAACGGCAGGAAATAGCGCATCTGCACGCGCCACCAATCCCAGTCGTGGTTGACGTCGTAGCCCCAGAAATCCACCCAGGCCTGGATATTTTTGGCCCGGAAGGTATCCTGCAGGATATGCGCCGTACGGATGCCTTCATCCTCCCAGGCGCCTTGCCCGACGCAGAAGATCAGCGAACGCTTATTGTAGATCTCCACATAAGGGTGATCCTGCGGCATGTGCGGCAGGAAATGGACTGGAGAATTGTCGTACCAGGTACTGTCCATATATCCATCCGTGAAATACGTCGCGTCATAGACGCCGGACAGAGAAATGTTGCTTTCGAACAGGTCCGGCCGACGCAGCGCCAGGATAGCCGCGTGGGTCGCGCCAAGGCTGCAGCCGGTGGTGATCAGACGCCGGCCCGTCCCGTTGAGCTGCCCGATCCAGGGCACCAGTTCATCCACGATGAAATGATAGTAGGCTTCCTGGCGCAGGCCTCTCTGATAGGGGTGCGCGATCCTGTCCGACCAGCTTTCCCGATCGATGGTATCTACCACGAAGACCTGCACCTGTCCACTGTCGATATAATCGGCGATGTTGTCGATCATGCCGAAGTTTTCGTAATTATCGCACATGCCGTCCTGTGAAGGGATGACCAGCATGGGCACGCCCTTGGGACCTTGCTCAGCGGTGTAGCTCAGCACATGCATGTCACGCTCCAGCACCTGGCTGTAATACATCAGATATTCCCGGATCATGCTTCTTTCACCGTATCTTTCGTTTCTTTCGTTTCTTCCGTGTCCTCTTCCTCGGCCTTTTTCGGCAGTTCCGTACGACGGTACAGGACCGTGCATTCATACAGGCGCTTAGCCAGTTCCGGTGTTGCGGCACCTTCCTTCATGCGCCACTGCCAGTTGCCCGCCGCCTTGCCCGGCGTATTCATGCGGGCACTGCCGTCCAGTTCCAGAAGATCCTGCATCTGCACGACGAAGAGCTGCGCTGCGGTAGCCATTCCGGTGCGGATCATACCCCAGCACCAGCCTTCCTCCTCGGTGATATGCATATAGTTCTTAGCGAAGGTGAACGTTTCCTCGTCCAATGAATCGATCCAGCCCAGAACGGTGTCGTTGTCATGGGTGCCCATGTAACAGACGCTGTCCTGATGGATGTTATGGGGCAGATAATCGTTGTCGCCCTCCGGATCGAAGGCGAATTCCAGCACACTCATGCCCGGCCATTTGGAATCCTCACGCAGCTGCTTGACTTCCGGCACCACATAGCCCAGATCCTCGGCGATGAAGCTCAGGTCATTGAACCACTGCCCTAACATGCCTACCAGTGCCAGACCGGGGCCTTTGCGCCATTTGCCGTTTTTCGCCGTAGACTCACCGGCCGGCACGGACCAATAACTCTCAAAACCACGAAAATGATCGATGCGGATCATGTCGAACAGTTTGCCGGCACCTTCGATGCGGCGGATCCACCAGCCGTATCCATCACGTTTCATGGCATCCCAGTCATACAAAGGATTGCCCCACAGCTGACCGTCTGCCGTGAACTGATCCGGCGGAACTCCGGCGACCTCGATCGGGAGGTTCTCTTCATCCAGTTGGAAGAACTGCGGTTCGCTCCAGACGTCGGCGGAGTCCAGCGAAACATAGATCGGAACATCGCCGATGAAGCGGACCCCGATCTTATGGGCATACGCACGCAGCTTCGTCCACTGCGTGAAGAACAGATACTGTAAGAAAATGTAAAAATCCACGTCTTCCCTGAGTTTCGCACGATAGTGCTGCAAACCGGAGGGACGATGCAGGCGGATCTCCTCATCGGGCCATTCGGTCCACGGTTTCATGCCAAAGTGCGCTTTGACCGCCATATAGATGGCATAGTTCTCCAGCCAATGCCGGTTCTCGTCCAAAAACTGGCCGATCTTGTTTTCCAACTTTTCACGGCCATTGGCATAGGCTTTGCGCAGCACGGTGTAGCGGCTCTCGTAGATGCGGCCGTAATCCGTATGGGTCTCATCTTCGCCCCAGTTGATGCCCTCCAGGTCCTCCTGTTCCAGGAGCCCGTCTTCGACCAGCATGTCCAGATCGATATAGTAGGGGTTTCCGGCAAAGGTCGAGAAGGACTGGTACGGACTATCACCGTACCCGGTCGGACCCAGCGGCAGCACCTGCCAGTAGGCCTGTCCGCTTGCTTTGACAAAATCCGCGAATTCATAAGCGCTCTTGCCCATGGTGCCGATCCCGTAAGGAGACGGCAGCGAGCTCATGGGCATCAGGATCCCGCTCAGACGTTTCATTAGCAATTCCTCGATTCGTTAAATTTATGCAAAATACTTTTCTATGGTCGCCAGGGTACTGCCCGGTCCCTGGATCATTTCTTTGAAGAAACCTTCGATCTTTTCACCCAAGCCTGCCTGATACAGGTCTGTAAAGAAGACCCGCTCGTTGGACAGGATCGGCCTTAACTGATCGGTGACAGAGGCAGGATCGCCCCAGGTGATGGTCGAGAACAGCTGCGTGATCTCATCATTCATGGGATCCGGCGCCAGTTCGTACGGTTTCCCCTGATCATCGACGCCCAGCATGTAGCGCAGCCAGCCGGCGATGCCCAGCGGGATCGCTGTCAGCTGCTCCGCAGAACCGCATTGTGCCACATACGCTTTGATGGTTTCACCGAAACGCACGCCGACACCTTGCGACACGTCTGTGGAAAGGCGCAGATTGGTGTCACCCAAATATTTGTTCGGGAAACGGTCCTCGAACAACTCGTCCACAAAAGCCTGCGGTGAAAGGATGCCCGGATCCTTGACCATGGGCAGACCTTCCTGATATGCCACGGCCTTGGCCATCTTCAGCACGGCAGGGACTTGCTCCAGCATATCTGCGAACAGATCGATCCCTAAGACGACACCGATGGGGCCGGTCGCGGAATGTACCGGGTTCAGCAGCGCGGTGACTTTCATGCGCTCCGAGCGGCTGACCGTATCATAATCGCCCAAATAGACGCCGAAGCCTTCTTCCAGCATAGGACGGCCGTTGGGGAATCGATCCTCGATGACCACGTACTGGGGGCCTTCGCCGTTCGCGAACGGTGCGATGTAGGTACGTTTCGATGTGATGACCGGCTGCATATCCTCGATGCCCAGAGCTTCCAGATCATCAGCGATCTGCTCACTGGGGCGCGGGGTGATCTTGTCGATCATGGTGCAGCAGAAAGCGACCGTCTCCTCGTCGGACACGTATTCTACGAAAGCTTCCGGCACAAACCCAAGTTTCGCCCACTCTTCCGCCATCGTCACGACCGAATCCTTCAGCAGGCGGCCATTGTTCGCACAGTTATCCATGGAGACCAAGGATACCGGCAGTGCGCCTTCTTCAAAACGACGGAACAGACCCGCTGCGACCACACCCATGGCACCTCGCGCCTGGTCCGGTCCGTTCTCGATATCTTTCTGCACATAGGGCAGATACACACCGTCCGAACTGGTCAAGGCATAACCTTTTTCGGTAATGGTGAACGTGATCAGCTGCAGGTCCTGACTGGCAAAGGCAGCCAACATACGGCCCCACTGCTCCGCATCCCCCGGATCCGCCTTGATGCCCTCAGCGAGAGATCCCAGGACTTTCATATCCCGGGTGCCGTCGCTTTTCAGGATGACGGACAATACCAGATCGTCATACGGTGTATAGATCTTATCGACGACATCGAAATCGAACGTTTCGATACAGGTGATACCGCGGTCCAACAGACCTTTCTCCAACAGTTCATCAGCGATCCCGCCCAAAAAGATGCGGAAGATATTGCCGATACCGAAATGGATCCAGCGCGGTGCTTCCACCGCTTTGGCCGCGGCTTCGGCGACGTCGTAATTGGGTACGCCGATCCCGATCTCAGTCCACGCTTCCTTGTTCTTAAGTTCTTTGCGATTCAGTTTCATGATGCACCTCCAGCTTGAGCCTCATTCATTGTAGAACGTTACGAAGGACTTTCTTGTATATGCGTGATCCTGGACTGCCATCAGTTCTCTTGCGGAATGCATGGCCAGGATCGGAACGCCCATATCCACGATGCGGCAGGGGATGCGGCCGGCAATGATCGGGCCGATCGTCGAACCGCCGCGGGCATTGGAACGGTTGGTGAATTTCTGCACAGGAACGCCGGCCTTACGGCAGATCTGCTCATAGACCGCATAATCCGCACTCTGTGTCACATAGCTTTGCCCGGCAGCGATCTTGATGACCGGGCCTTTGCCAAGATAGGTGGTGAGCACCGGGTCATGACGTTCCGGATGGTTGGGATGGGTGGCATGGGCCACATCTCCCGAGATCATGAAAGACTCCATCAGATCCTCAGTCAGATGCGGTCTGCCCAATGCCTTGGAAAGCTTCTCCAGAAGGATGTACAATGTCTCGGAACCGGCACCCATCCGGGACCGGCTGCCCACTTCCTCATGGTCGAACCCGCAGAAGATATTGACACCGGTCTGGGGCTTTGCCGCCATCAAAGCGGTGGCCGCCGTATGCACCATAACCAGATCATCCAGATGCGGAGCGGAAAGGAACTCATCCTTGAAACCGACCACGCAGGGTGGCTCGGTGGTATAGGTGAAAAGGTCGAAATCCAGGATGTCCTCGGCCTTCACGTCCAGTGCTACGCAAAGTGCATCCATCAGCAGCGTGGCATCCTGCCCCTCCGTCAGACCGCCCACCGGCAGCAGATCCGTCTGCGGATCCAGTGCGACGCCTTTGTTCACGTCGTGGTTCATGTGGATGGCCAGGTTCGGGATGACGAGCACCGGCTTCTTAAGGTCCACATAGCGGACCTCCGGCTCAAAAACGTTATCGCTTTTCAAGGTAACGCGGCCGGCCAAAGACAGCGGTCTGTCCAGCCAGGTCGAGAAGATGGGACCGCCATAGACCTCGATATTCAGTTTATAGTACCCGTTTTGGCGCATGTCCGGCGAGGGTTTCACGCGCAGGCAGGGCTGATCGGTATGCGCACCGATCATACGGTAGACCGGAGCCTTGATCTTGCTCAGGTCTTCGGGCAGGACAAAGGCGAAACACGCCGAATCTCCCACCGTAAGATAATAACGGCCGCCGGCAGCGACCTGCCAGTCCGGATCCGTCAATGACAGCTCGGTAAAGCCGGCGTCCACGAACTTTCTGCGCAGTGCACGCACCGCGAAGAAACTGACCGGCGACTTCGTAAGGAATTGGATGAAATCTTGCATGAGCATGGTACTCCTTAGGATTCATAAGTTTCCCCTATTATAACGAATTATCACCCGTTTGACAAGTTTTCGCTTTAAACAGCTGAAAGTTGACATCGAGCCGTAAATCTGCTATCATGGAGCGTAAGCAAATCATCGAAACAGAACATAAAGGAGCGTACCACAATGGCCATCCAGATCATAACGTATCCCAATCCGGGCAGCAATCTTGCCCTGCGTGTCGCAAGAGGGCATTTCGCCACCAGCCACAGCCACATCAATTATTATATCGACCTTACCATGACCAAGCACCGCCTGTCCGAGGCCCGCGAAGCCGCCATCGAACTGGCACAGCGCTTCAAATCCTCCACCGTCATCGACACCATCCTGTGCCTGGACGGTACCGAGGTCGTCGGCGCCTGCATGGCCAGTGAGCTGACCAAGGCCGGTTTCACCAACATGAACGCCCATCAGACCATCTACGTCGTAACGCCGGAACATACCACCGGCAGCCAGCTCATCTTCCGCGACAATACCGCGCCGATGATCGTCGGCAAACGTGTCCTGGTCCTGGCCGCTTCCGTCACCACCGGTTACACCGTACAAGCCGCGATCGAAGCCATCCGCTACTACCGCGGTATCCCGGTCGGCATCTGCTCCATCTTCACCCGTGTCGAAGAGTGCATGGGCTTCCCGGTCACTGCGATCTTTGGAACTGATGTTCTGGATGATTACGAAAGCAACGTCTCCACCGAGTGCCCGCTGTGCAAGATGGGCATCAAGCTGGATGGTATGGTCAACAGCTTCGGTGTTTCCACATTCTGACACATTCTATCCCATCAAAAACCCGCTCCCAGTGGAGCGGGTTTTTTATTTTGTTCAATTATCGGTTCGGGCGCTTCAGTCTTCCTCGGCCTCGATCAGGCCATAGCCGCCATTGTTGCGGCGATAGACTACGGCGAATGCATCGTCCTCGCTCCGGTTCTGGAAGACGAAGAACTGATGATCCAGCAAGTTCATCTGCAGGATAGCTTCTTCAACGGTCATCGGCTTGATATCGAAACGTTTGACACGAACGACGTCGAACTCGCCCTCTTCCTCCCAAAGATCCTGCGGTACTTCCGGAAGGTCGTCCAGAGCGCCTTCGCGCAGGTTCTTGGCCAGGCGGGTCTTGTTCTTACGGATCTGCCGCTCGATGGCGCTGACGCATGTATCAAGAGATGCGTACATGTCTTTGGAGGTGTTGCTGGCACGATAGATGCGGCTGCCGTTTTTCAGCGTGACTTCAGCAGTCATCCGGCCGCGTTCTCTGGAGAACGTGACCTGCGCATCCGACTCGTATCTGAAGAACTTATCGATCTTGCCGACTTTTTTCTCCGCATACGCCCGCAGGCTGTCCGTTACTTCAAGCTGTTTGCCTGTGAAATTGAATTTCATACGATCAGTCCTTTCCTCGGGAGGCTCTTATTCGAGCCTCCTTTTGTGAATAGTATAGCACAAGAACGATCTGTTGCAAACAGTTTTTGTGAAAAAGATACATTTATTTGACAGTAAAGCTCTTAGTCACCGTGGTGTAAGACCCTTTCTTGTACTGCCGCACACCCTGGACTTGGATCGTGTAGGTATGGCCGCGCTTCAAAGTACCGGCACGGACTTCCAGTTCATCGCGATCTTTCTCCAGCACCTTCAGCTTTTTGCTGCCACCGTTCTCGTCGATCAAGGTAACTTTTACGTTCTTGAACTGGACCCGGCTGAAGAATTCGATCTCCAGTTCTTTATCTTCTCTGTCGTACTTTACCTTCCTGATGGCCAGCTCCGTCTTCGGTGTTTTGAAAGTGCCGCTGACTTTCATGAAGGAACCGCTTTTGTTGAACCGCACGCCGGAGATGGTGTAGGTATACTTGGTGTTCGGTTCAAGGCCGGTGACTTTGAAATCCAGATCATCACTGTCCTTGTCCGTGACCACCGCTTTCAGCTTCGTGCCGTCCGGGGCTTTGACCGTTACCTTGACGTTCTTGTACTGTACCCGACCGTTAAAGTCGACATCGACCTCACCGTTTCCTTCATAGGTGGTCTTCCGGATCTGCTCCGAAGCCGCTTCTACCGGTACCTTGACCAAACCGCATACAAAAAGCAGCGCCAACATCCATGCAAAGATCTTTCGTTTCATAACTCACACTTCCTTTCTTTGTGCTTTCACTATATCAATGCAGAAGAAAGGTGTTTTATTGCATGAAAAAAGAGCTTTTTCAAAAAAATCTTGAAAAAGCTCCGTTTTTTTCTTACAGCCGTGCAACTCCGCTTGCACGGGCCGCTTTAGCCACCGCTGCGGCGACCGTCGGGCCGACGCGTTTATCGAATGCCGCCGGCAGGATATAGGTGTTGCTCAGCTCCTCCACCGGGACCAGATCGGCCAAAGCGTAAGAAGCCGCCTGCTTCATCTCCTCGTTGATGTCACGCGCACGCACGTCCAGCGCGCCACGGAACAGGCCTGGAAAGACCAGTACGTTGTTGATCTGGTTGGGATGGTCGCTGCGGCCGGTACCCACGATGGCAGCACCTGCTTCCAGCGCGTCCTCCGGCTCGATTTCCGGCACTGGATTGGCCATGGGGAAGACGATCGCCTGCTCCGCCATGCTGCGGATCATGTCCTTCGTCACGATGTGCGGGGCACTCACGCCGATGAACACGTCGGCACCTTTCATAGCATCCGCCAGAAGTCCGCTGAAATGCTCGGGATTGGTGATCTCCGCCATCTCCGCCTGCACCGGGTTCATCTCGATGCCCGCGCAGAGGATACCGTTGCGATCCACCATCTTCAGGTGACGGACCCCTAAGTTCAGCAGATGCTTGCCGATGGCGATGCCCGCGGAACCGGCTCCATTGATCACGACCTTCGCTGCACCGATCTCCTTACCGACCACACGCAGCGCATTGATCAGCGCCGCTCCCACCGCGATGGCCGTCCCATGCTGGTCATCGTGAAAGACCGGGATGTCGCAGATCTCCTTCAGCCTGCGCTCCACCTCGAAGCAGCGAGGCGCCGCGATATCCTCAAGGTTGATGCCGCCGAAGCTGCCGCTCAAAAGATAGATGGTGCGGACCAGCTCGTCCACGTCCTTGCTTTTGATGCACAGCGGGAAGGCATCCACGTCGGCAAAGGCCTTGAATAAGGCGCATTTACCTTCCATGACCGGCATGCCCGCTTCCGGGCCGATATCGCCCAGACCCAGGACCGCCGTGCCATCCGTGATGACCGCGACAAGATTGTGACGGCGCGTCAGGCTAAATGACAGGTCCGGATCCTTCTGGATCTCCAGGCAGGGCTGTGCTACGCCCGGCGTATAGGCCAGGGACAGGTCCTCTTTTGTTTCCACCTTCACACGGGAGATGACTTCGATCTTGCCCTGCCATGCCCTATGCAGGCGCAGCGCCTCTTCCATATAGTTCATTTGTATTTCCCTCCAAAATCACTGCAAACTATTTATTTGTAACTGTGCACCCCCGGCAGGAACGTATTGACGCCGATGTAGGTGAACAGCACGCAGATGAATCCGATCACGGCGAAGACCGCCGCTGCCTTTCCCTTCCATCCATTACGGATGCGCAGATGCAGATAGATCGCGTAGATGATCCAGGTGACCAGCGACCAGGTCTCCTTCGGATCCCAGGACCAGTAGCTGCCCCAGGCATTCTCTGCCCAGATGGCACCGGTCACGATGGTAAGACTCAGGAACAGGAGTCCCAGCGCTACACTGCGGTAGGCGATGGTATCCAGCTTCTCCTTGTTCGGGATGTGCTGGTCCAGGAACCCGCCCTGCTCCGTCATCCTGTCACGCAGCAGGAAAATGATGCCGAGCACGAAGGAGACGCCGAAAGAGCCATAGGCGATGATCGCCGTGGATACATGGAAGCCCAGCCAGTTAGACTGCAGCGCCGGCATGAGTTCGTGCACTTCCTTGCTCTGCATGGCCGCGTAGCCGATGATCAGCAGGTTGACCGGCGAGGCGAAGGCACCCAGCACCGGAAACTTGAACTTCAGAATGAAGATCAGGCTGACAAGACAGATGCCCCAGGAAAAACTGGTGGCGAATTCATATTGATTGGTCAGCGGCAGGCGGCCGGCACCGATCCCGCGCAGGATCAAAGCCACCGTATGCAGCACCAGCCCCAGGATCTGCACGATCACCGCGATGCGGGATACAGTTTCCTTCTTGACCGCGATATACACAAAATACAAGATCGTGGAGGCGAAATAGACCGCCATCACGATGGAGAACAATACGCTCTCGATCTGCAGCATTGTACTACTCATGCTGTTGTCTCTCCATTCTTTACTTGCGTGGCCTGCTCAAATCGTTCTTTGAACAGCGCCCCGCCTTTTCTGCTGGAACCGTAAACGGTCCATCCATCCTCCGACCGCAGTGCCCAGATCTTCACAGGCTGCAGGTAGAACGCCAGGCCTAATCCAAGCATCAGGATCATACCGCCGACGAAGGCCAGCCATACGAAACGATCCCGCTTGATCTGCAGGATGGTGTAACTCTGCGGATCCGAAAACGTGACCTTATAATCATCGATGGTGATCTGCTCCCCTTCCATCAGCACATTCATGCCGATGACCTGGTCCGCGTAATAGACGGAGTACAGGTACCCGGGGTTGTTCAGACTGCCCGACATAGTGAGGGGCTGCCCATCGACCAGGGCATAGTCCGGATAAAATGCGTTCAGCCAGATGGTCAGATCCGGCATCTCCTCCACCGCCATATATTCACCGGCACACAGGACTTCTTCCTGCAGCAGCGTCTCATCCTTATAGACACGCACTGTGGCCGCCCAGCCGGTGGAATTCTGGTAGAATTTCATGCCGAAGAGCTTTGCCGGATGGTTGACGGAGGCTTTACCGCTTTCGGAAGTACCGGTCGCGACATCCGTCACCGTAAGGCTGGCGGTATACTGCCGCACCGTATCGTCCTCCCGCAGATCCACCTGGAAATCATCGATCGTCACGAACTTTTCCGTGTTCCCGATCTGCCGCGTCTGCCCCGCTACACCATAGACCGCGTATTCCTCCTTGGTCATCTGGCCCAGGCCGAAGCCCAAGATCAGCAGGAGGATGCCCAGATGGCAGATCCAGGCGCCCCATAGCCCGATGCTGTGCTTCGATGCCGCACGGTATTCGGTCCCCTCTCCCGTGGTCCCGCTGTGCACCTGCGTCATGTGGAAGGCCTCAAACACCGATGCCGGATCCGCAAGCCCCTCGGCCGTACACTCCGCACCGCTTTTGAGGATCTTTTCGGGGTCCCGCTCCGCCCGGAAGCGCCGCAGCAGTTGCGGCAGACGGATGATGTCGCACATCAGCAGGTCCAGGCACAAGAGTGCACTTAAAACGATAAACGTAACACTATGGAACGCATCGTCCAGATGCAGCGCGATGATCAGGCCAGCGGTGCGTTCGGAATATACTGCCGCGTACCACTCGTAGCTTTGACCTTGACTGATAAAGCTGCCGGCGGAGCAGTATAACGCCAGCACCACCAGCAGCCCTATCGCAAATTTCATGGAAAACAGCTGTTTTCCCAGTTTTTTAAGTTTTGACATATGTGTCCTTTACAGGCCCAGCAGCGCCATGCCTTCGGTGATCTTCTCCTCGGAGATATCCAGGCAGTGCATGGCCAGTTCGGAGTTGTGGGCACCTTCCGCATTCTCCACGTAGCAGAAGTCGAAGAACCACTGCGCTTCACGATGGAGCTTACGAACGGCATTCAGCTCTTCCTCGCTCATCTTGCCCGCAGCGACCGCTTCCGCCAACGCATCCTTGAACGTGGACAGCTTGTTGCCGACCTCGGTCTCACGCGTGGTGACGCGTTCCTGCAGACGGGTGACCATGTTCACAACGTCCACGCCTTCATGACAGGTCGCGCAGCGGGACAGCAGCTCCGCATTCTGCAAGGGGCTGACCAGTTCATGGCTGTGGTAGACCTTGCCCTCTTCGTCCTGTACCATCGGCATATGGCAGTCCGCACAGTTCAGCAGACCCGCATGTTTACCGGACAGGAAGGTCTCCATCTCAGGATGCTGGGCTTTGAGCAGAGGTGTGCCCGTGCTCTCCTGTGTCCAATCAGAGAAGCCCATCTCATCATAATACGCAAGGATGGCTTCCGGCGTCATGCTCTCCACGTCGTGGTAAGGCATCATCGTTTCCTTGTCTTCCGGCGTGAAGTAATACTCGATGTGGCACTGTCCGCAGGATAGGGTAGCCGGATCGATATCATTCACAGATTCACCCAGAGCTTTGGTCACGTAGGAATGGGTCACCACCAGTTTGCCGGCATCGTTTGCTTCGTTGCCGTGGCAGGTATAGCAGCTGACGTTCTCTTCCATCTTGGTCATGACCTCGTCGAACTCCATGGTATACACACCCACGCCCTGATCATTGACCAGTTTGGTGAAGTTCGGCGTTTTACAAGTGAGACAGTTGGCCATGGGATGCGGACGCTCTGTATTGGCCACATCTTCCAATGTATAATTGTGACCGCGGGCGCTGCCGTAATCCTTGGCGAAACCGTAGCCCTCGTAAATGTTGACCAGATACGGATCCTGCTCCAGATAGCTGACCACGTAGGAGTTTTTATCATTGTCACCCATGGTGGCCACGATCTCCGGATACATTGCTTCCCAATCCGAAGCGTTGATCGTACCATCTTTGGAAGTCGCCTCAGGCGCCTCCTCCTGCAGGTACTGGATATCATCGCGGGTCAGCGGCCCGATCGCGGAACGGTCCTTCAGGTGGTACATGACGTCCCGTCCGCCGATCACACCGCAGCAGAAGGTCACACTCAGCAGAATGATGACCGCCGCGACGATGATCTTTACATTTCTTTTGGTATCCATATGGTACCCCCTCAGCCGGCCTCAGGCGGTGTAATGACCTTGACCGGGCATTTTTCAACACATTTGCCGCACTGCGTGCATTTTTCATAATCGATGTGGGCCACGTTCTGATCCACATGGATGGCATCGAACTCGCACTGACGCGTGCAGAGCATGCAGCCGATGCAGCCGGCGGAACAGACCGCTTTGACCTGCGGACCACGGTCCTTATTGGAGCACTGGACCCGGACCTTCTTGCTGATCGGTTTGAGTTCGATCAGGCCCTTCGGGCAGGCTTTGGTACACAGGCCGCAGCTGATACATTTGCTCTCATCGACGACGGCCACGCCATTCACCACTTGGATGGCGCCCTGCGGACATGCAGTGACGCAGGAACCCAAGCCCAGACAGCCGTAACCGCAATCGTTCAAAGTCAGGCCGGACATGACCGCGCTGCGACAGTCCTGGATGCCCACATAATTACCCAACGTACCGGTCACATCACAGGTACCTTTGCAGCGTACGAAGGCGACGTTCTTCTCGCCCACTTCCGCGGCTACACCCATGATACCGCCGATCTTCTCGGCAGCGGCAGCACCGCCGACCGGACATGCATTGACAGGAGCGATTTCCTGCGCGATGGCTGCCGCCAGGGCATCGCAGCCCGCGTATCCGCACGCGCCGCAGTTATTGCCCGGCAGGCAGGCACGCACCGCTGCCTCCCGCTCGTCCACTTCCACATAAAACTTTTTCGAGGTAAAGACCAGACCGGCACCGACGATGATACCGATCACGGTGATCACGATGGTAGTTATGAGTATCGTCATGGTGATCCCCCTTTACAGCGCCAGCCCGGAGAAGCCCATGAACGCGATGGACATGAGCGCCGCACTGATCATGACGATCGGCGCGCCGCGCAACGGAGCGGGCAGGTCTTCCTCATTGATGCGGCTGCGGATGCCGGCCAGCAGGACGATGGCGATCGTATAGCCGACACCGGTACCGAACCCGGCGATCACACTCTCCATGAAGGTGTACTCGTTCTGGACATTGGTAAGCGCCACACCAAGTACCGCACAGTTGGTGGTGATCAGCGGCAGGTAGATGCCCAGCGCTTTATACACAGATGGAGATTTCTTCTTCAGGAACATTTCCACGATCTGGACCAGGGCTGCGATGACCAGGATGAAGACGATGGTCTTCATATAGGTGATCTCGAACGGTTCCAGAATGTACTTATACAAGAGGCTCGCGACAGCGGACGCGATGGTGATGACAAAGATGACGGCGCCGCCCAGACTGGCGGAAGCTTTCATCTGTTTGGATACGCCAAGGAAGGAGCAGATGCCCAGGAACTGATTCAAAACGACGTTGTTGATCAACGCGCAGGTGATGATGATCAGGATCAGGTTTTTCATTTCGCTGCCTCCTCATCTACCGGGTTTTTCGGGTTTTCACACATGGACGTGCACATTGCGCAGTTGCCGTCACAGCCGCTCTCGACCAGCTGTCTCTGACGCGTCTTGATGCCGATCGCATTCATGATCGCAATGATCAGCGCGAAGACCAGGAAGGCTCCCGGCGGCTGAACGAAGATCGCGATGGGCTCTACGCTCTTCGGCAGGACCTGCAGTCCGAACGCGGTCCCGGAACCCAGGACTTCACGGATGAGACCGGCCAATGTCAAAGCGATGGTAAAGCCTAAGCCCATGCCGATGCCGTCCATGACAGCCAGGCCCGGCGTCGCCTTATTGGCATACGCTTCGGCACGGCCCAGGATGATGCAGTTGACGACGATCAATGGAATATAGATACCCAGCGCTTCATATAGCGCAGGCAGGTACGCCTCGATCAGCAGCTCGGTCACCGTGACCAGCGACGCTACGATGACGATGTAGGCAGGCAGACGAACGTCGTCCGGAATGACCTTGCGCAGCAAGGAGATGACCAGGTTCGACAGTACCAGGACCGCCAGTGTGGACAGGCCCATGCCGATGCCGTTGGAGGCTTTCGTGGAGACCGCCAGCGCCGGACACATGCCCAGCATGAGGATCAGCACCGGATTTTCTTTCCAAAGACCGTTTTGTATACGTTCTACGTATTTATTCATATCAGTTGCCTCCTCCCGCGAATACGGTGCGGTAGAAATCCAGACCTGCGTTGACCGCGTTGACCACGGCACCGGAGGTGGTGGACGCACCGGAGACAGAGTCGATCTCGGTCTCAGCGGTGGAACCGCCCTTCTTCAGCAGTTCGAATGCATCGACCTTGCGGCCGTTGAACTGATCCTTGAACGCCGGCTCGTCACAGAGCATGCCCATGCCCGGCGTCTCGTGCAATTCGGTAAAGGCAATGCTGTTGATGGCACCTTCCGGATCCAATCCTAAGGAGATCGTGATGTCTCCATCGTAACCATCGGAACTCGTCACACTGATGACATAGCCCGCCACGTTGCCGGCTTCATCCACGCCGACGACCGCTTCATTGATGCGGGTCCGGCCGAAGGACGTACCATAAACACCGCCGGCCAGCTCTTCGATGGCTGCGACAGCCGCCTCATCATCCACGAAATCTGTGGCTCCCGGGCAGACCGCTTCGTAAGCCTGCCGGTTCTTGGCCAGCTGCTGGGCTTCGATGGAATCCTTGGTCATGGTGTAGACACCGCTCAGCGCGATGCCCGCGACCAGCGTAACGACAGCGATCACGATGACCGGCACCGGGATGCGCTCTTTGAAGCTCTTCTTCGGCTCGCCATTGCGCAGTGCGATCATGCCCTTGCGGAAGGCATAAGGTTTCGGAATGACGTACATATCGATCAACGGAGTGAACAGGTTACCCACGATGATCGCGTAACTGAAGGAGTCCGCCGCGCTGCCGAAGCAGCGGAACAGGCCGCCCAGCACACCGATGAGGCAGCCGTAGGTCAGCTGACCCAGACGGCTGACAGGAGAGGTAGTATAGTCCGTCGCCATGTAGAAGGCGCCCATGATGACACCTCCGCCCGACAGATGCGCCATGAGGTACTTCGGATCGAAGCCCTGGCCGCCGAACAGGCCGATGATCAGCAGGAAACCGACGATAACGGAGAAGCAGATCTCACCGTGGATGATGTCCATGGCCCAAAGGATGAGGCCGCCGGCCATCAGCGCAATAATGGAGCTGCCCAGGACGCCGCCGGCCGTACCCAGGAACATCTGGGTCACGTTGACGGCCTTGCCCGCCGCCAGATCCACCAACGGAGTCGCCGTAGAGACGCCGTCCACCATGAAGGTGGTGGTCGTCATACTGAAGGAGATCAGCACGAAGCAGCGCGCTGCCAGTGCCGGGTTGATAAAGTTCTTGCCCAGGCCGCCGAAGAAGCACTTGACGACCAGGATGGCGAACAGTGAGCCGATCACCACGATGTAGATCGGGATGCTGCCCGGCAGCGACAGTGCCAGCAAAAGGCCTGTGACGACCGCACTGCCATCCTTCCAGGTATCGGGCTTTTTGCAGATCTTGTCAAAGATCAGCTCGGTCAGGACCGCGGTCGCCACGGAGGCCAGTACGACGAATAAGGAGTGCAGGCCGTTGACGATACAGCCGATGATGGTCGCAGGCAGCAGGGAAAGAACGACCACGTGCATGATGAACGGAGTGGTCCACTTATCCCGTACGTGCGGGCCGGTGGAAATGTTCAATGTCATTTGGCTCATTTGGCACCTCCCGCTTTTGCTGCTTCTTCACGTTTCTTCTGCATGATCTCACCCTTGGCCCGTTTGAAGGTCTGCATCAGCGGACGTTTGGACGGGCAGATATAGGTGCAGGAACCGCATTCCACGCATTCCAGACCATACAGGGTCTTCTCATACCGTTCAAGATTGTTGAATTCATAGGCCTCAGCCATCATCTGCGGCATCAGGCCCACAGGACATACCGTGGTGCAGCGGCCGCAATGCAGACATGCCGTCATGGTGTTTTCGGCCTTCTCCGCATCGTCCTCGGCCAGCAGCGTCAGGCCGTTGGTGACCTTCTGCGTGGGCACGTCCAGATTGCTGATGGCAAAACCCATCATGGGACCGCCGGCCAGCGCTTTCTTCAGCGTGACGCCCTCTTTGATGCCGCCCGCTTCCTCGATGATCTCGCTGAGCAGGGTGCCGGTGCGCACGAAGTAGTTGCCCGGTTCTTTGATGGCATCGCCTGTGATGGTCATGCCGCGCATGTACAGCGGCTCCTTATACAGGACCGCCCGCTGGATGGCGTAGGTCGTTCCCGCATTGATGACGATGCAGCCGACTTCGGCCGGCAGCATGGCACGTGGGAAGTCGATACCGGCGATGACGCGGATCAGGCTCTTCTCACCGCCCTGCGGATACTTGGTCTTCAGCGCATGGACGCGGATCTTCCTTTTGCCCTCCACGGCCTTTTCCATAGCCGCAATGGCTGCTTTCTTGTTCTTCTCGATCGCGATGACGCCTTCTGCTGCTGGAAACAGTTTCAGCACGACCTCCAGTCCCTCGACGATCTCATCCGCCTTCAGGCGCATGAGCTGATCATCACAGGTCAGGTAGGGTTCGCACTCTGCTCCATTGACGATAACATATTCGATGTCCAGCGCATTCTTCGGTGCCAGTTTGACATGTGTGGGGAAACCCGCGCCGCCCATACCGACGATGCCGGCCGCCTTGATGCGGGCCAGGATCTCCTCGTTTGTGAGGCTTGCCGGCTCTTCCCGCGTACCGAAACCTTCCATCGGCGTGAACTGCCCATCGTTCTCGACCACGATGCAGTCGGCCAACGCTCCGGAAATGATACGGCGTTTCTCAATGGCCTTCACTTTTCCCGAACAGGAACAGATGATGTTTGCAGAAACAAACCCATCCGCCTCGGCGATGACCTGTCCCACCAGCACCGGATCATTCTTTTTCACGATCGGTCTGGCCGGCTTGCCGATGTGCTGTGACAAGGGAAAGATCATATCTCCCTTGGCATCATACACTCTGAGGGGTACTTCCTTGCTGAGCGATTTATGCTCGCGCGGATGTACGCCGCCGCGAAATGTGTCTTTCACCATACCGCTTTTCTCCTTAGTATATTAGTTACAGAAACCGCACGAATCATCGTTTTCAGGTATACATATCGCACTCCTTCATGAGTATTCGTACGGGTAAAAAAGATACTTACATACCATTTTCATGATATCATGACAATAGAAAAAAGGCAAGTCATTCTTGCCTTTTCATACCTTCATCGATTGTCTACGATCTCCGGCAGCAGATCATGCTGGCTCAAACGCTGCCAGGCCACTTCTTCCCAGCGGGTCCCCGGTTTTCCATAGTTGCAGTACGGGTCGATGGAGATGCCGCCGCGGGGCAGGAACCGGCCCCACACCTCGATATACTTCGGGTCCATGAGGCGGATCAGATCCTTCATGATGATGTTGACCACGTCTTCGTGGAAGTCCCCATGATCACGGAAAGAAAACAGGTACAATTTTAGCGACTTGCTCTCCACCAGGCGTTGATCCGGCACATAGCTGATGGTGATCGTCGCGAAGTCCGGCTGTCCGGTGATCGGGCACAGGCTTGTGAATTCCGGACAGTTGAATTTAACAAAGTAGTCGTTGTCCGGATGCTTATTGCTGAAGGATTCCAGAAGCCCCGGATCATAATCGAACTTGTAAGCCGTACCTTGACTGCCCAACCGTGTCAGTCCTTCTTTTTCTCTCATCTTCTTACCCCTTTACCACGCTGTATTTGATGCCGTTGTCGAAGGTATCCACGCCCTCTTTCTTCTTCAGCCAGCCGCAGACCGCATAGGTCAGCGGTGTGCAGATGACCTCGTAGCACACTTTGAACAGGTACTGGAACAAGATCATGGTGAAGATCGTATGATTGTCCATCGTACCCCAGAACGAGATCATGATGAAGATCACGGAATCGAATCCTTCACCCACAACTGTGGACAGGATCGTGCGCATCCACAGGTTCTTGCCTTTTGTCGCGACCTTCAGCCGGGACAGGATCATGGAGTTGGAAAATTCTCCAAACAGGTAGCCGATGAACGATGCGGCGGCGACTCGGGGTGTCGTGCCCAGAACGGTGGCAAAGGCCTCCTGGTTCTGCCAGAAGCCCGGATGCGGCAGCGCGATGGTAATCAGATACACCAGCACCGCGAAGAAGCTGCACCCAAAACCGACCCAGATGATGGTGCGCGCGCTGCGGAAGCCATAGACCTCTGTGAAAACATCACCCATGATATAGGTGATCGGGAACAGTACAACGGCCGCGGGCAGCGTGATGTTTCCCGTCACTGCCCACATCTTGCCGGCCACCAGATTCGACAGCAGCAGGCACGTAACATACACCGCTCCCAGGATCATAAATGTTTGTGAAACTTGTTTCTTCATTGTAGATCTCCTCATGGAATTTAAAAGCTCCGGCTTTCACACCGGAGCTTTCGCATACACAATAATACAGCCCGGCAGATCACTGCCGGGCATGCTTACAGCATAAAAAAGCAGTCCCGGTTTTATTTAGCGACAGGAAGGTACAAATGAACTGTCGGCCCACGTCAGGCAGGCAAAGAGGTATTATACAGGAACTGCGGAGAAAAGGCAAGCAGTATTTGGTGGGACGTTTTCAACAACAAAAATCCTGTTTTACTGGCATATACATGAATTCTTATGATATAATCATCAAAAATGGACATCGAGAGGAGCAATTAGATGAAGACCGCATTCATAACAGGCGCGTCCCGCGGCATCGGCCTAGCCATCGCGGAAGCCCTGAAAGAAGATGGATATACATTGTTTCTGAACTGTCGGCATATGGAAACTTTGGAGCCGATCTGCCAGCGTCTGGAGGCGCATCCGGTCTGTTTCGACGCCGGTTCCTTCGAGGCTGCCGCCGCTGCGTTCGATGCCTGTGTCTGGCCTTACGTGGATCACATCGACCTGCTGGTCAATAACGCGGGGATCTCCTACGTTGGCCTGCTGCAGGACATGGACCCTGACGACTGGTCGCGGGTGATCTCCACGAATCTGACATCCGTTTTCAACCTGTCAAAGTTGGTGCTGCCCGGCATGATCCGCAGGCAGACTGGCAACATCGTGAATATCTCCTCCATTTGGGGGCAGACAGGGGCATCCATGGAAGTCGCCTACTCGGCCTCTAAAGGTGGCGTGGATGCTTTGACTCGTGCACTGGCCCGTGAGGTAGCGCCTTCCGGCATCCGCGTGAACGCCGTGGCCTGTGGTGTGATCGACACGACAATGAATGCCCATCTGGATCCGCAAGAAAAAACCGACCTCGCAAATGAGATCGGTCTGGGCCGCTTCGGCCGTACGGAAGAGATCGCCTCCGTTGTACGCTTCCTCGCCAGCGAAAGCGCCTCTTACATTACCGGGCAGATCCTGACGGTAGATGGAGCTATGATATGACCAACAAATGAATAGAATGCCGGGATCTCCGATCTTTATGCCTTGCGGCCATTGCTCAGCATGAAGATAGGAGGTCCCGGCATTTTATAGTTTAATCACATGCCAGATTCTGATGGCATCCATTCTTTTCGCACAGATAGTGCATGTTCGGATCGGTAGGATCCCAAGTATGAGAACCGTTCAACTTCGGCGCCTTGGGCTTACCCAGCGGACCAGGATCATCACTATTGTAGATGGTGATTTTAGTGCCGACGTGGCAGTTATCGTAGATCCACTTTGCGTCTTTCGCCTGCAGACGGACGCATCCGTGGGAAGCGATCTTTCCAAGCTTGTTGTATGCGGATGTATTCAGGTTCTTATTATTGTTATAAGACTTGTACATGACTGAATGGAACAGGAAATCGGCATAGATACCGGAGCACCACTGTCCCCAGCAAGGTCCCATCAATTCATGCCAGCGATAACGGCTGATCGAATAGAACGTACCGATCGGCGTCGGATCACCAGGCGAACAGATGCAGCGGCGGACCGGGATGTTGTAACCATCGCCGTCCGAGGCGTAGATCGTGATGCAGCCGGCTTTTTTATTGATCTTGATCCAATAGTTGCTGCGCTTTCCGATGATCTTCCAGATACCTTCGGTGACCAGGTCGCCCTCGCCATCGTAGTACAGCTTGTACCCGCCCTTATATTTGGACGTATACTTTAGGGTACCGGTCAAGCCGCTTTTATTGTATTTGCTAAGTTCCTTTTTGCCGTCTTCCTTCCAATACGCGCGGACCGTGTAGGTATGGGTGGAACCATATGCAGCAGTATAATCGCGATAGTAATCATGATTTTCACCAGACAGTCTGCCGACGATCTTATACTTACTGCCGCTCTTGCGATAAATGATATAGCCGGCAGCACCCGGGACCTTCTTCCACGTGACCTTCAGTGATACATTATTGGAAGCAGTAACACTGACCAGTTCCAGTGTCGGTCTCTCGATCTTGATATCTTTCGTGGAACTGTAGGAACTGTATACATTGGTTTTATCTACCTTGACATAGGCTCGGATACGATAGGTATACGTCTTGCCAACTGCTACGTTTTTATCACTGTAGCTCTTTTTTGCACTGGCCTGACGCGTATTGATCAGTTTCCAACTACCGCCCTCTTCCTTACGGTAGATCTTGTATCCGGTCGCACCGTCGACACCTTTCCACTTAATGACCGCAGAAATACCACTCTGCTTCAGCGAACTGAATTTCGGAGCTGCAGGCATCGGCTTGACGGTCTTCACCTCAGTAAAGGACGAATGGACTGTCTTCTTGGTGCCAGTGTAATATGCACGGACTTCGTATGTATACTTTTTACCGGTCGTCAAGCCTTTGTCGGTATACGCCAACGCTCCATTGACCACGGCGATCCGTTTCCAGCTGCCGTCCGCTTTCTGACGGTAGACTTTATATCCCGTGGCACCTTCAACTGCGGTCCATGACAATTTGACACTGTTATAACCGGCGGACGCGACGCTTTTCCAGTCGATATTGCCCAGTTTCGGCGTTACGGACAGCGTCTTCTCGGCCGCCTTTTCGTTGTCTTCCGCATCGATCGCATACAACGTATAGGTGTACTTGATGCCGGGCTCGACCTTTTCCGCATCTTCAAAGGAAAGCTCCTCAGCCGTAAACTCTTTCTCAAAAGCTTCTGCGCCGCCCGTGCGTTTCAGATGATAGCCGGTCGCTCCTTCTACAGCTTCCCAGGTGACGATGATCTTGTTCCATGCAACGGCTTCTGCAGATTTCAGCACCGGTGCTGCCAATTCCTGCTGCTGAGGCTCTTCCTCAGGTGCCGGATCCGTACCCTGTTCCGGGTCCGCAGGCGTTTCCGGATCGGTCGGCTGATCCTCCGGATCCGTAGGATCTGTCGGCTCGGTGGGTTCAACCGGTTCTGTCGGTTCTGTCGGTTCTGTCGGCTCGGTGGGATCTGTCGGTTCGGTAGGATCCGTCGGTTCGGCAGGATCCGTCGTGGATGGCTCCTCAGAATCGGAGGGCTCTTCCGCAGGTGTGGAAGGCTCCTCCTGCTGAGATCCGCCTTCTTCCGTACCCGTGATACCAGGCTCCTCCGAAGGACCTTCCGCCGCGAAGACCGGCAGGTTCGGGACCAGCAGACAAAGGATCAACGACCAGGTGATGATCGATCGTAATACTTTTTTCATAGAATACTACCGCCTTAACTGATTGGTTCAAAATCGGCCGCCCCATGTTTGCACAGCGGGCAGATGAAATCATCAGGCAAAGTGTCACCCTCATAGATATAACCACAGATCTTGCAGACGAAGCCTTTCTTGCCCTCGGTCTGCGGTTTCGGCTTCACGTTGGACTGATAGTAGGTGTAGGTCATGGTGTCCTTATCGGACATGACACGGGCTTCCGTAACGGTGCAGATGAACAGTCCATGAGTATCCATGTCGATGTAGTTCTCGACCTTCAGGGACATGAACGCGTTGATGTACTGCTTCAGGAATACCAGGCCGTTGTCGGCACGTCCCACATCCCAACCAGCGAACTTATCCGCCGTGCGGCCGCTCTGGAAACCGAAGTTCTCGAATACGGAGAACGGCGCTTCCACGGACAGACAGTTGACGTTCATGACGCCGGTCTGCTGGATGATGTAGTGAGAATAGTTGGCTTTGTTGATTGCCACTGCCACGCGATTCGGCTCAGAGGTGAGCTGCGTGACCGTATTGACGATCAGACCATTGTCCTTCTTGCCATCGTTGGAAGTGACGACATACAGACCATAACCGATCTTGAACAGCGCGTTCATATCGTTCTTGTTGGCCAGTTCCGGAGACTCCGCGATATAATCGGTGCAGAGCTCATCCGCCAGAGCTTCCAGCTCCTTGCGGCTGGCATCATTCAGCGCGGACTTGATGGTGACGGTGCCGGCATAATCGATATTCTTGCACTTCTCAAGCATGCCGTACATGACCTTGCAGGCCATCGGCGCCCAGGAACCATTCTCGATCAGACCGACGGTGCGCTTCTGGAAGTTGCGCTCGGTCAGATGATTGATGAACTCCCGCATGAAGGGGAAGATCTCAGCATTGTAGGTGGTGGTGGCCAGGACCAGCTTGTTGTAACGGAACGCATCTTCGACCGCTTCCGCCATGTCATCGCGCGCCAGGTCATGTACGGAGACCTTCGGGCAGCCGCGGGTCTTGAGCATGTCGACCAGCTGCTCCACAGCTTTCTTGGTGTTACCGTAAACGGAAGTATAGGCGATGACGATACCATCGCTCTCAGGCTCGTAGGTGGTCCACTTCTGATAGAGACCGATGTAATGCCCCAGATCCTCGGTCAGGATCGGGCCATGGGTCGCGCAGATGATCTGGATGTCCAGACCCGCGGCGGCTTTCAGCAGGTTCTGGGCCTGCGGACCATATTTGCCGACGATACCGAAATAGTAACGGCGGGCTTCGCAGTCCCACTCCTCATCGACGTCCAGCGCGCCGAACTTACCGAACGCGTCGGCGGAGAACAGAACTTTATCATAACTGTCGTAGGTGACCATGACTTCCGGCCAGTGCACCATAGGCGCGAAGACGAAGGTCAAAGTATGCTTGCCGATGGTCAGCGTATCGCCGTTCTTGACGACGACCTTGCGGTCCTCGTACGTCTCGCCGAAGAACTGCTCGATCATGTTGAAGGTCTTCGCATTGCCGACGATCTTCGTGGTCGGGTAGGTCTTCATGAAAGTCTTGACGTTGCCGGCATGATCCGGCTCCATGTGCTGGACGATGAGGTAATCCGGAGCGGTGCTGCCCACGACCTGGGCGATGTTGTCCAGCCACTCGTGGCCAAAGCCTGCCTCTACCGTGTCGAAGACTGCGGTCTGACCGTCTTTGATAACGTAAGAATTGTACGCCATACCGTTAGGAACGACGTACTGACCTTCGAAAAGGTCCACTTTATGATCGTTGACGCCTACATAAAAAATATCGTTGGTGATCGCTTTCATGGGATTCTCCTTTTTTAAGCTGTATATTTCATCATACTTTATTTCCGTTTGAGAATCAAGGCTTTTTTACACATTTTCCCTTGTAATATTCTTCACCCATTTGTACTTTTTATAATGGATGATCTCCGCGGGGATCTTGGTGAACTCATCCAGATACAGGATGAAATAGACCACCAGGACCGGGGCTTTCAGCAGGAATGCCGCGACGAGCGCCGCCGGGATGATGACGACCCACAAATTGATCAGGTCGCACCAGAAACCGAAGCGTGTATCGCCGCCGGCCGTGAAGATGCCATTGATCAGCATGGTGTTCAGCGTGCGGCCGATCATGTAATAAGCACACATGAACAGCATGTATTTCAGGTAATGCTTCGCCTGCGGCGTAAGCGTATAAGCCGCTTTCAGGATCAGAGGCGTACAGGCCAGTATGATCAGACCTGCTGCAGTGCCGACCACCAGGGAGATGCGCAGGAACCGCGCGCCGTCCTTCTTGGCCTGCTCCAGTTCACCGCGGCCCATCTGGTTCCCCAGGATGATGCTCGCGCCGATACCGACACCGCCGCCCACACAATCGATGATGTTCTTGACGATATTGCCGATGGAATGGGCCGCGACGGCGTCAGATCCCAGATGGCCCAGGATGGCGGAATAGGCGGTCATCGCACCGCCCCAGGCCACCATGTTGGCCAGCAGCGGTGTTGTATAATGCCAGAAATCCTTATGCAGGATCGGGTAGCTCTCGAAGATGCGCTTGACGCGGATCCGCACCACGTCCTTCTTACGGTTCTCGATCAGGCAGAGGAGCACTTCCACACCACGGGAGAGCGTGGTCGCAAGAGCCGCACCCGCGATCTCCATTTTCGGCAGGCCGAACAGGCCGAAGATCAGCAGGCTGTTCAGAATGATGTTCAGGACCACCGTGGTAGAACCGAAGATGGAACTGCGCTTGACACGGTCCGTGGTCTTCATGATCGTCAGATAGGTCTGGGAGATAGCCACGAAGATGTGTGAAATGGCCACGATGCGCAGATATGGAATGCCCAGTTCGATCAGATGCGGATCGTTCGTGAAGAAGCGCATCAGGTACTGCGGGAAGATGATCGATGCCAGACAAAGGATGGACGTACCCAGCAGGCCGTACCTGAGGGTGATGCCCAGGACCTTCTCCACCGCTTCTCCGTCCTTTTTGCCCCAGTACTGGGCGGCCAGCACCGACGTACCCGCCACCAGGCCGAAGATGATGATCTGCTGGATGAAGTTGATCTGCGATGCCAAAGAGATCGCAGAAAGCGCGTCCTGGTCCAGCAGGCCCAGCATCAGCGCGTCGGATGCGCTGACCAGGGAAGTCAGCAGGTTCTGGATGGCCATCGGCAGTACCATGACTGCCAGGCCTTTGTAAAATCTCTTGTTTTCCGGTTTCATAAGTCTCTCTTACTTACACGATGAACAGGATCAGAAAGATGATCAGGTTGAAAGTAAAGCTCAGCTGCATCAGACGCTTGGTCTCGGTCTTCTTGTAATGAGCCAGGAACCCCAGGCCGACGGTCGTGACGATGGAGATCCCGCCCAGGATGAGCGGTACATACGAGTCCGCGTACGGCAGCACGCCGTTTCTCGCGACCATCGTCTGGTAAACATCCCGATAACGCATGTGCATGATGAAGGAATGGATGCATACCAGGATGGAATAGAACGCATAGGCGATCAGCGGCCAGGCCAGGTACTTGCGCCGCTCCTTCTCATGCGCGTACGTCATGAGGAGAAGGACGAAACCGGTGACGGCCAGGGTATACCCCTGCACCGAGCGCGCCGATGTAAGGCAGGCCATGAACACGACCAGGATGTTCAGCAGGCAGAGCATCACCCAAATGAAGGTACGCATCCCCTGCGGGAGTTCATAATAGGTTTTGATCTTCATATCCTACCCTTCTAATCTTCCGGTCGGAAATAGAACCGACCTGAGATCTGCCTGGTATCCACGATATTGATGAAGGCATGCGGATCGATCTCTTTGACCTTCTGGATGACCTCACCGGTCTCAGATCGTGAGACGACCGAATATACGACCTGGTGCTGCTGGTGCTCATATGCTCCCTCAGCATTGATGATTGTTGCGCCATGGTGGCACAGATGATAGATCTCTTTACAGATCTCTTCTGCCTTTTCTGTTACGATCAACAGTGTGCCCTGCTGGTATCTGCGGTACAGCAGATGGATCACATTAGTGGATGCATACTGGAAAATGATGGAGTATAAGGCACGGTCCCAGCCAAAGAAATAGCCCGCCACGCCCAGGATGACCACGTTGATGCCCAGCACCATGGGGAAAGAATCCATCGCCTTGCGTTCCGAAAGGAAGATGCCGATGAAGTCCGTACCGCCGGTGGTAGCATCCGCGGAGAGGCAGAAACTGATGACCGCCCCGTTGATGATGCCGCCGAAAATACTGATCAGCAGGATGTCCTGGGTGATCACGAAACCAGGCAGGATATCCGTCCAGATACCGGTCAGAAAGATCATCAGACAGGACAGCAGGGTGAACTTTTTACCGATGAAGCGGAACCCGATATAGACCGGGAACGCGTTCAGCAGTACGTTGACCAAGGTATAGGAGATCTCCTTGTGGGCGTACAGTTGGAACAGCCGCTGCACCAGCAGTGTCAGTCCCGTCGCGCCGCCGGGGAAGAGGTTGCCCGTACGGACGAAGCTCTTGATATTCAGCGCCATGACGAAGGAGGCGATGACCACCATCAACAGGCGCTTGATGTCCGTTTTCCAATCAAATTTCATCGACCGCTTCCCCCAGGACCTTACCGATGGAATCATGGATGCTCAGTTCGCAGTACCGATCCGCGGAGGTCCTGTCGCGGTTGATCTGCACCAGATGCTGGCCGCGGAAATAACGGACCATGCCCGCCGCCGGGTAGACCACCAGGGAAGTACCTCCGATGATCATGGTATCCGCCGTTTCGATGGCTTCGACCGCTTGCTCGATGGTATCTCCATCCAGGCCTTCTTCGTACAGGACCACGTCCGGCTTGATGATCCCGCCGCAGTCGCAGTACGGCACGCCGGGCTTGGCCATGATGTCCTCAAAGGTGAAGAATTTCCCGCAGCGCATGCAGTAGTTGCGATGGATCGATCCATGCAGTTCCAGCACACGCTTGCTGCCCGCCTTCTGGTGCAGACCATCGATGTTCTGGGTGATGACGGCGGAGAGTTTCCCCATCTGCTCCAGCTTGACCAGGGCTTTGTGGCAGGCATTGGGTTCGGCGCCGGGAAAGCTCATCTTGTCTTTATAAAAACGATAGAATTCTTCCGGCTGCTCCATAAAGAAGGTGTGGCTCAGGATCTGTTCCGGCGGCCAGGCATACTGCAGGTGATAGAGCCCGTCCTGCGAACGAAAATCAGGGATGCCGCTTTCCGTCGAAGTGCCGGCCCCGCCGAAGAATACGATCCGCTTGGAATCCCGTAAGATCTCAGTCAGCGTCATGGTATCATCCTCTTTCCACTTAGTCTTTGAATATATCCATGCGGTCCGTGGGGTCCGCAAATGTTTCCTTGAACATGCCCGAGGCGGAGGCCGGTTCCCCGGCAAGCTGAAGATGCGGCGTCGCGCCTAAATAGCGCATCCGGAAATGGGCGAAGCCCTCTTCCCGCTCCTCCGTCTCTACCATCGTCATCCCCGTAGGAGAAATGAAGATCTGGTGGAACAGCTGGATCGGCGAGATGTGCAGGAGCCGTCCCAGGAGCACACAGGTGATCCCGAAGTGACAGACCAAAGCGATCGTATCATGATTCGGCCGCACGACGCGGTAGTAGTTGCCCGTCCGTTCATATCCATGGCGGGCCAGCAGGGCATCCAGCTTCTGCCCGATCTCCACAGCGGCCGGTCCCGGCGCGTGTCCGCGGTATAGGTCAGAATCCATCCAATGATCCGGGTCGAAATGCAGCGGATCGTCCATCCACTCCCGAGGGAAATAGTCCCAGCAGATGCTCATGCCGCCCGTTTCCGGATCAGGCATCGGCGCATCGAATTCCCGCAGATAGTCCAGGACCTCGGCCTCCTGCCCACGTGCCTGCAAGGTCAGCGAGGCAGTATCCTTCGCCCGGCCCAGCGGCGAGCAGTAGAATTTCGTGATATCCTTGTCTTTCAGGTAGGCAGCCAAGGCCTTGGCCTCACGCCACCCCTTCTCCGTCAATGTATCGTGGGCATAATCCGGATCCCCATGTCGGATCAGTAAAATACGCATATAAACGTCCTCTTTTTCTGCGTTTTCTCCAGTTTAATATGTTTCTGATTGTTCGTCAAGCGAATACACAAAAAGTGCCATCCGGCGCTGTGACTTGTATCACACACTGGCCCGGATGGCACTTTCTATATGTCTGTTTTAATATATCCCCGTTTCTTATGACAGGTTTTATGATACCATAAACCGTTCTGGATTACCATTACGGTACGGTTACAGATCTGTCATATAAGGGATCAGAACAGTTTCTTGATACGCAGGACGTTGCGGCCGTCCACATGCTCATAGGCGACTTCGTCCATGGTCTTGCGGACCATGAAGATCCCCAGTCCGCCGGTCTGCCGCTCTTCCGCGGGCAGTGTGACGTCTGGTTCCGGCGCCTCCAGCGGGTTGTAGGCGATACCCGTATCAATGAAGGTAAGCATCACGCCCCGTTGCTCGGTCAGGTGCTCGATCCGGACCGTGGCCTCGCCTTTGCCTCCGGCATAGGCGTAATGCGCGATGTTGCTGAACAGCTCATCGATCGCCAGCTCGATCTGCATCTGCGTCTTCATGGGGCAGTCCATCGCCTCCAGTTCCTCGTTGACGAAGGCCGTGACCGCCGGAATACTATCGATACGTGCCGGCTTCGTGACTTCCTTGACCAGATGCTGCGGGCCGATGTATTCCAGGCAGAGCATGGTCAGATCGTCGAACTGCGGCGCATTACCCACGAACCCGTCCACCTTGTGGCGGATCGTCTGCAGGATCTGCTGCGGCTTCTTGTCCGTGGCTTCATTCAAGGCCTCCAACAGGCGCTCTATGCCGAACAGCTGCCCTTCCTCGTTCGTAGCTTCCGGCACACCATCCGTGTAGATGAACAGTTTGGCACCCTTCTCCAATTTCAGCTCATAGTTCGTATATCGGGCACTGTCCAGACCGCCGATGACTAAGCCATGTCGGTCCTTGATGATCTCGAAGTCGTGGTTCGGCTGCATCAGGATAGGATATTCGTGACCCGCATTGGCACAGGTCATATGACCGTTCTTCAGATCCAGGATGCCCAGCCAGACCGTGATGAACATCTCCTCGCGGTTGTTCTGGCAGATCTGCTGGTTGACCCGCTCCAGGACGTCTTTGGGGCTCACGCCCATCATACTGTAGTTCTGCACCAGGATCTTGGAGATCATCATGAACAGGGCCGCAGGGACGCCTTTGCCGGAGACGTCGGCGATGACCATGGCCAGATGATCCCGATCCAGCAGGAAGAAATCATAAAAATCCCCACCCACTTCTTTTGCCGGATCCATGCTTGCGTAGATGTTCATGTCCGTACGTTCCGGGAACGGCGGGAAGATATTCGGCAGCATATCGGCCTGGATGCGGCGTGCCAGATCCAGTTCCGTGCCGATCCTCTCGTTTTCGGCCGTGACGCTGGTCAAGGTACTTTCGATCTCCGTCAGGTCCTGCTCCATACTGTTCATGACCTTCTGCAGGTTCTCGACTTCATCACCGGTCCGGATGTTCAGTTTCGCGAAATGTCCGTCTGTCTCCACACCGTTCCTGCGGTCTTCCACGTAACTCTCAGCGGCGGCGGCGATGGAATTGATCGGCTCCACGACGGTCTTCTTCATGCGCCAGGCAAGGAACGTGGCGATCCCGGCGGTCAGAAGCAGCAGCGCGACACCGATGCCGAACGAGAATTCCCGCAAGCCCACCATGACGGTATCGTAGGGTGCATCCACGAAAACGAAGGCACAGACCTCCCCCTGGATATTACGTATAGGCGCTGCGGCCGTGCACATCCAACCGTATTCCCGGGTGTACTCGATCAGGCAAGGCTTCTCGGATGGATCCGTCTCCAGCAACGTGCGGATCGCCTTTTTCGACACTTTTTCAAATTGACCGACGCTGCGGGGATCCTCTGCATCCGGATCGACGATGAAGACAACATTCTGATCCACTGGATCCAGCATACCGATGTAGGCAGCATATACATCGTTGTAATTCAGGAATTGCTCCATATGGCTGCGCAGCACCTTGTAGATCGGACGTTCTTCCATGCGCTCCATCATGGCCGCATATGTTTCTCCTTGACGGTCTTCCGTATTCGTTTCCCGGTAGATCGTCATGACCTCGTTGGCATAAGCGGCCGTGGTCGACGCACTGCGCAGAGACGAAAACGCCTGCTCTGCCATATCGCGAGTGAATTCCTGCCGCTGTCCGGACATGGAAAAATAGTAGAGTATCATGCCCATCACCAGTGCGGCCACCCCCAGCAGGATGCAGCCCAGCAGAGTCAGGTGAAACACTCTCTGTGCAAGCAATGCAGGTCTTTTGGCTTTCATATATTATTACTCCCCTATCGTTTGTACGATTCCTAAAAACAATGGCATACCGCTTTCCAGATCGACGATGGCAAAAGCGAAAGGCCGGTCCAAGATGACTTCTTTGATATCCTGCTCCTCGATCTCAGCGGCACCTTCCGTCAGCACGATGTCGGTCACAGCGGCGGCTTTGGTCCCCCGCCGGTCCAGCTCGATATGCGTTTTCTGCGTGATCGCCGAAATGGCGAGCGCATCCCCGCTTTTCAGGATCTTTGTGAATTCGGCCTTTTCAAAAGCGCTTTTCATGCCCAGATCCTGCAGATCCTGCCCCACATCGATCGTACAGTCGAACTTGAATTCCGGGATCATGCTGACCAAAGAATCCGGCACGTACGCCGAGGTAAGCGCCTCTGTGAACTGCTGCCCATCCACCTGGTCCAACAGCTCCATAGGACTCGTCCCCTTGGGCGGCAGCATGGCCACGAAGGCCAGCCCATCGTCCGCATAGTCCTTCACGAGACAGTCCGCCCCCAGCAGGCTGAAATAGCGGCCATCATCCCAGGAATTCAAACCCGTGATCGTCTGCTCGACACCCGCGCAGTTGGTGAAGATCGCTTCTTCATCGATGGCGTAGTCCTCGTAGGGCACGTTCCATGTGCCCTCGAAGCAGACAGCGTTCAGCAGATGCATGACCTCGTTGGGGTCCAGCTCCTTGAGCAGTTCCTTGATCATTCCATTCGTCGACTTTTCGACCCATTGATTGATCTCTTTGCAGGTCTTCTCATTGAACGCGCGGCTTGCGGCTTCCGCCCGGAAGGAATGGATCCTGCCGACAAAGTCCGGATCCAGCACGCCGTAGGATTCGTTGACCCAGATGGAATTACTGATCTTGACCGTTTTCAGTCCGCCGTAGAGAGAGATGGCACTCATCTGGGATACATCCTCCGCCCCCATCACATCCAGCGCCTCCGCAAGAGTATCCCCCTCGGCTCCGTTCATGGCCATGGCCAGATCCGCATACAAAGACAGCGGCGAGACCATGACGTTCTGACCGCTGTCCAACTGCGTCCGGCAGCCTTTCTGCCTGATCCAGCGAAAACCCAGATCCGTGACAGATGGTGCGATCTCCTTATAGGAGGCGGCCTCTGTCACCGGTATATCGGACACTTGTTCCTCCTGTTTCTGGCAGGCCGTCAGCATAAGGCCCGCCAAAAGCAGTATCGCGATCCCTCGTTTCATATCAGTTGCTCGAGGTATTGGTCGGCAGATACGGGATCAGCTCATTGGCCATCTGTGCGATCGGCATGCTTTGCACCCAGATCCGACCAGGTCCCGTTACGACTGTATTGAAAATACCCTCGCCACCGAAAAAGATGTTCTTGACACCTTTGATGCTCTGGATATCCACGCTGCAGGTCGCGTCCATGGCCGCCAGATACCCGGTATCCAGAACCATCTGCTGACCCGGCTGCAGGACATATTCTTTGGTGTAACCGTCAAATTCCAGGAAGGCGATACCATTGCCGGACAGCCGCTGCATGATGAAACCTTCGCCGCCGAAGAAGCCGGCACCGAATCTCTTCTGGAAGAATACAGAGAATTCCACGCCCTGAGATGAGGCCAGGAACGCTTTCTTCTGTGCCACGATCTCCTGACCCGGAGCAATGTTGAACGCCCGGATCGAGCCTGGGAAACAGGCCGCGAAGGCGATCAGACCCTGTCCCCCGACAGCGGTGTAACGGTTCAGGAAGATGCTTTCCCCTGACAGCGCGCGGCCGAACAATTTGCCCAGGCCTCCGCCTGCGGTATTGGTCTCCATCTGCATATTGCTGCTCATCCAGGACATGGCGCCTCGCTGGGTGAGGATCGTTTCATTGGCTTCAGTTTCCAGAATGACGACCGGTAATGGTTCTCCCTCGATCGAATAGCGCATTGTATTGCTCCTTTCTTATCAACCCATATTCACCGGTGCGATCGGCGCGAAAAAGATGAAATACGCGCAGGCAGCTAAAAAGATGATGATCAGTACCGCCGCGATGATCCTGTTTCGGAGGATCTTCTTTCGATCCGGCTCCTGCCCTTCATTCTCCGCTTCGGTCTGAGCTTCCCGCGCCTTGTTCAGACGCATCTGCTCCCATCCGGGACTGTTGATCCCGCCGTGTGCATTGTTCGCTGACATGATGATTGCTCCTTTCTTTATTATAAATGATCGTTGGTGTTCAATAGGATTTTGTGGGGTCTTCGAATTCCTTCAAGCGGATGTTATACGCCTCCATGGCCTCTTCCTCAAAAGCCGGATGCGGATCCTTGACCCCGCAAAGCTGTAATATATACACGGTAAACAACGGATTTACGACCAGCAGCGGTCCGATCAGGTAGGTACCGATGAAATTCTTGATGCGCACCCCTTCTCCCTCCGCGTCCGGATTCAGTCCTTTGCCCCGCAGCCGCTTGAACGCATAGTCGACACCGGTGTCACCATAGAAGTGCGTGAACTGGGATTTGAACCCTAGGATCTTCATCTCCTTGCCATCCAGATCCTCCAGACTGCCCAGGAACATGCCGTTGAAACGGTCCATCATGCGGCGCTTGGCGTATCCCCCGAACAGTTCCAGACCGGGGATGCGGGTACCGTCTTCGTTCTCGATATACGACCCGAACACTTCAAAAGCGTTGCCCGTCATCAAGAAGACTTTGCCTTCGTCGATGCGGCGGCGCAGCGCTTCCATATGAGGCCGCAAGGCCTCAATGACCAGCTCCTGGGACGATTCCGGCATGGGACCCATATACACCAGGTCCACCGCCTCGTTGACGAACCGCGGTGTCTCCGTCAACGCCGTCTGTATGATCTCCACTTCGTCCAGAGATTGTTTGATATAGTTGATACAGAAATTATCACCGTATAGATTTGCGGTCTCAGAATATAGGATTTCAATACGGATCATAGCTTGGCCTCCTCGATCGCTTCCTTTACATTCGTGAGGATCTGATCATAATGGATCGCCTGATGCAGATCGTACAGGATGTGGATATCCACGCCATATTTCGGCTTCAGATACCGTTTCAGGCCTTCGATCGTCTCCGTCCAGGCCAGACGCTCCTTCGGGATGCCCGCCAGCAGCATGCGCAGATGGAAGTCTCTGGCGCGCTTGCCGATCACGATGATCCTCTGTATATTATCCTTGTTCAGGAATTCAAAATCGGTCTCAAAGGTATAAGCCAGCAGCTCTGAGTAGAAGATGGGGTCTGTCGGATCCTCCAGATACAATATCAGTTCCTTCTCGCCCGGCAGTTTGCTGACATAGTCGAACACGGCGGAACAGGCCGGCGCGATCCAACCCTTGGTCATGGTAGAAAGGATGCGGATGCCCCGTACCTTGTCCTCCCGGTACCGGGATCTGACCACCTTCATGGTGGAAAACGCTTCCGCGATCTTGTCGTGGCTCAGACCCAGCTGATCCAACAGGGCTACGGCCGCCGTTTCATTGTAGATATTGAAGGTGCTGTCGGAGATCATCGGGAACTCCACCGGCGCCTGGCTGACCTTCATGGTCAGCACCCGGTTTTCGTAGTCGATGTCCATCGTGCAGACATCCGCTTCCGGAGATGTCAGGCCGCAGCGCGGGCATACAGCCCGTCCTATGGAGTTGTATCGCAGCACATGATACTGCAGCTTGCTGTGACAGCGCGGGCAGATCTGCACATCGTTGATGAGGTTGCGGGCTTCCGCACTGTCCCCCGGCTGATGGCCGATCCCATAGTAGACCCGCTCATTGTTCAGCTTCAGGCGGTTGCTCAAAAGATCATCCGCATTGAGGATCATGGTGCAATCATCCGGCAGGGACTGCTCGATGATGTCGAAAATATACTGCGGATGGGCGTTGCGCATCAAGGAATCCCGCATCAGGTTCGTGACGACCACGTAATCGGGATGCACATATTTGTAGACACGCAAAGAGCTGCGCTCGTCCACTTCCAGGACGCCCAGCTTGAATTTCGACCGGTTGAACAGGTTGACGCCCTGCAGCAGCGCCGTGGCGATGCCGGAATTGACGTTGGACCCGTAACGGTTGCTCAGGACTTTATATCCGTTCTTCTCGAGCGCATCGATGATCAGGTTGTTGGTCGTAGTCTTGCCGTTGGTCCCGGTCACCGCGACGATGGTCTTCGGTTTTCCGATATGCTTCAAAAACAGCGGATCGATCTTCAAAGCGATATTGCCCGGCAGATGGGTGCCGTTTTTATGCAGGATCGGTCCCAGAATATGGATGGCGGCACTGATACATTTGCCCGCGCAAAGCGCGAGGATAAACTTAAGCACGTGTATATTCCCCTTTTTTCCATACTATTATGATACTTCTGTTCGATTATACCAACCTTTCCTTTGAAACACAACCTTTTTTGTTGCATATTACCGTTGACTTTTCTGCATCATGCTCGTATAATTTCTGCATATTCTTGCAATTTTGAATTTTTATTCATGTTGTTGGACATTTGGGAGGAAAAAATAATGAAAAAACTTGTTAGCATCCTGATCGCGGTCATGATCCTGGCTACTTTGGTCACCGGCTGCGGTAAGAAGGGTAAAACGATCGAGGACATCCAGACGGCCGAAAAGCTCGTCATTGCGACCAGCCCTGACTTCCCGCCTTTTGAAGAACTGCAGAACGATGGTTCCGTCGTCGGTATCGAAGTCGAGATCCTGGAAATGGTCTGCCAGGAGCTGGGCGTAGAGATGGAACTGGCACAGGTCGATTTCGAATCCGTACTGCCTGGTGTGCAGAGCGGTAAATATGACGTCGGTATGTCCGGCATCTCCGTTACTGAGAAGCGTAAAAAGAACACTCTCTTCACCGATCCGTACTGCCTGGCCGCACAGGCCATCGTCGTCACCGCGGACAGCCCGATCAAATCCAAGGCTGACCTGGAAGGCAAGAAGATCTCCGTACAGACCGGTACCACGGCTGAGCAGTTCTGCATGGACAACGGCTACACCGTCGATGCTTTCGCAGCCAACTCTGACGCGGAGCTGGCCCTGACCACCGGTAAGGTCGATGCCTGGGTCATCGATGATCTGACCGCCGCTGAGATGGTCGCCGCTTACAACGCCGAGAATGCTGATCAGCTCGTCATCCTGGACGAAGCCATGACCACCGAACCCTACGCCTTCTCTTTCATGAAAGGCAGCGATGAACTGGTCGCCAAAATCAACGAGATCGTCAATGGTCTGGTAGAAGATGGCACCGTCGCCGCTCTGTTCGAAAAGTACAACGCACCGTACACCGCTCCGACAAAGTAAAAAAGCCTTATAGGAAATGGGATGCGCCGCTTGCAACGCATCCCGTTTTTTGCTATACTTCTGAAAGTTTATGTTTGAAGGGAGAATCTGCTTCATGAGTGCGTGGTTTGACAAACTATACGACACTTTTATTGCTACGGACCTGTATCCGCTGTTGATCACGGGTCTTAAGAATACCATGATCATCACCCTCGGCGCGTTGGTCATCGGTATCGCGATCGGTGCGCTGATCGCGGTCATCAAATACTTCGCCGAGGACAACCGTTCGCTGAAACCGCTGGCCGCCTTGTGCGACGTGTACGTCACCGTCATCCGCGGTATCCCGGTCGTCGTGCTGCTGCTCATCTTTTTCTTTGTCATCATGGCATCGGCCAACGGGATCACCGTGGCCATCCTGACCTTCGGAATCAACTCCGGCGCCTACATGGCGGAGCTCATCCGCAGCGGTATCAACGCGGTGGACCGGGGCCAGATGGAAGCCGGCCGCAGCTTAGGTCTGTCCAAGCTGCAGACCATGCGGAAGATCATCTTCCCGCAGGCCATCCGCTATATCCTGCCCGCCATCGGCAATGAATTCATCGCCCTGCTGAAGGAAACGTCCGTCGCCGGTTATGTGGCCATCGTGGACCTGACTCGTGCGGGCAACCTGATCCGCAATAACACCTACGATGCTGTCAATCCCCTGCTGTGCGTCGCGCTGACCTACCTGGTGCTGGTCATCCTGTTCTCACAGCTGCAGAAAGCTCTGGAAAGGAGGTTGTCCAAGAGTGATAAGCGTTAAAAACCTGCAAAAGCATTTTGAAGAGGACACCCACGTTCTGAAGGGCGTCAACGTGGAGATCAACAAAGGCGACGTCATCTGCGTCATCGGGCCCTCCGGTTCCGGAAAATCCACGTTCCTGCGCTGCCTGAACATGCTGGAACGCCCCACCGGCGGCCAGATCATCTTCGAGGGTGACGACCTCACTTCCAAAAAGATCGACTTGGATCTGCACCGGCAGAAGATGGGCATGGTCTTTCAGCAGTTCAACCTCTTCCCACATATGACCGTGCTGGACAACATGACCTGCGCTCCGGTCCTGCTGAAGAAAATGACAAAGCCCGAAGCCGAGAAAAAGGCGCTGGAGCTTTTGGATCGTGTCGGACTGAAGGACCGCGCGGCGGCCTACCCTAACCAGCTGTCCGGCGGGCAGAAACAGCGTGTGGCCATCGTGCGGGCACTCTGTATGGAGCCCGACGTCATGCTGTTCGATGAACCCACCAGCGCGCTTGACCC
>JAEEGL015266831.1_pt1 | contig 41518 bp, 40 predicted proteins | sample 9134231 | NCBI WGS metagenome assembly JAEEGL01 (sample SAMN16246548, study PRJNA631951) | gut metagenome | biome: gut microbiome; feature: rumen; material: fiber-attached | host: Bos | place: Iran: Karaj | collected 2018-10
AAATATAATTAATAAAATAATGTATAATGAAAATACCGGTAATAGGTCAGATAATAGATTGAATAAAAAATATTCGATATTAAAATCTTTAGTAAAAAATAAAACTATCAAAGTAGAAGGAATTTTAATTACACTAACTCCTAATATAATGAATCCTGTCAGCAAAAATAAACCAACGATAGCAAGTGGTAATTTTGGTAAATCTTTAATGATAAAGCGTAAATGCGGTTGGGATAATACAAAAAACACGCAAAATGCCGCAAAATATATCATATATGGCGTAAAGATTGAAAGTAACAGCATAATCGCGAAAATAAATGAATAAAGCGGTTTTGGTCTTTTTTCACCTTGAATTTTTGACCCGAGCCAAAGTAACAATATCGGCCAAAATACTAGCATGATTAGCGGCGTGCCTGAACCAGCTAAAAACAAAAAGGGAGTCGATAAAACTACTAAACATGATGCGAGAAGCGATACATTGCTTTTGAACCAACGGTTTAACAGTAAAATTAGTAAAAGTCCAAGCAGCAATCCTATAAGAATACTAGGCAATTTAATTGCAAAAGACGAAAGTCCAAAAAAAACAATTGAATATTTTTGTAAAATTCGATAAGGAAGATCCACCAGATCGCCATTAAAAATACCTTCTCTGCCCAAATAATACGAACTTGTTGCCGATTTGATTTCGGCTTCAGATAAACCGTTTTGTGCTATAAACGGCAATAAAAATAATAAAATCACGAAAGCAAGTCCAAGCACGACATAACCGATGACAAAACGATATCGATACAAAAAAAGTTTAGAAATGACAATTTTCTTCACATAAGTATTATAACACCGCTAATGTTCTTTATCAAGTGACATAAATCGCAATAATTCTGGGTGGAAATAAAGCTCAATTTTACCAATCGCACCATGGCGATGCTTGGCGATCAGAAGCTCGGTGATATGAGTTTCTTCATAGTTGTCGTCATTTTGTTTGTAATAGTCTGGACGGTGTAAAAACATCACAAGGTCGGCGTCCTGTTCGATCGATCCAGATTCGCGTAAATCCGATAATACTGGTCTTGGGTCATCTCGTCCAGTTACGTTGCGTGATAGTTGAGCTAAGGCTATAACTGGTATCTCTAGTTCACGTGCCAGAATTTTTAGTCCACGTGAAATCTCGGTTACTTCTTGTACGCGATTTCCCGCATAACGCTCTGAACCGGAAATCAGTTGCAAGTAATCTACTATCACTATGCCGATATCATGGTCGTGCATGGCTCGACGAGCCTTATTGCGTAATTCCACAATCGTCATCGAACTGGTATCATCGATGTAGATTGGAATTTCGTCCATTTCACCAAGCGCATCACCGATTTTTGAGAATTCTTCATCTGACAAATTGCCAGTCCGCATCTTCCAGTTATCAACGCCAGAAACGTCTGAAATCATCCGATCGATAATCTCATTGGCTGCCATCTCCATCGAAAAGAACAAAACACCTTTTTTATTAATGCTTGCAATATTATAGGCTAAATTTTGTGCAAAGGTAGTTTTACCCATCGCCGGACGTGCTCCTACAATAATTAGGTCACCTTTTTGAAATCCGGCGGTCTTTTTATCTATATCGCGAAAACCAGTTTTAAGTCCTCGCAGTGCCCCTTTGTTTTTATGCAGTTCTTCGATTCGATCAAATGCATCCGCCAAAAGTTCGTCCATTGCTACATAATCACTTTTGACGATTTTATCTGAAACTTCAAATAGTTGTTTTTCTGCTACCCCAATTAAATCATCGGTGTTGACATCATCTTCATAGGCCTTTTTTACAATTTCATTGCCAGCCTTTATTAGCCTTCTTCGCACTGAAGCTTTTTCGATAATATCTGCGTAGGCCTTTGCATGCGATGCTGCTGGTACAAAATTTGAAAGTTCTGTAAGATAAGGAGCGCCCCCAATTTCTTTTAATTTCTTTTGTGATCTTAGTTCTGACGTCAAAGTTAAAAGATCGATTGGCTTATGTTGATCGTACAATTTTGACATCGCATCAAAAATCGCCATATGTCGTTTTTCGTAGAAATCTCCAGGCTTTAAGATAGTTAAGACCTCTGGCATCACGCCATCCTGCAACATAATCGCCCCGAGTAGCGATTTTTCAGCAACTTCATCCTGCGGTGGTATTCTACCACCATCAGCTTTCGAACGGGTTTCCTCCTCCATCATTTTTTACCTCACCTCCCATTATATCAGAAATTTTGGCCATTACGGCATCACTTGTTTCATTATTGGATAAATCGCTTACTTCATGGATGGTAATTTTTACATCGCTACCTATTGCATTGATCAAGATGCGCTTATTGTTTTCACGCGATAAAATTGTTTTTATAATTCTTTTTTCTGGATAAATTTCCAAACAATTATCATGAAACTCGTACTTCGTTTTTAAAAGTTGCGCATAAATTGCGTCGTTCAATCCTCGCACTTTATCCAAAAATCCATCCCAATTAAAATCCTTTGTACTTGCGCAAGCAACAGACAATGGACGCGTGGGTTCAACAGGAACTTCAGCGGAGGATGTATTATGAAAGGGCTTTAAGCCTACCTCATTATTATCAGATGGCCGCACTAATGCAACCAGTAATTTTGCTTCCGGGAACGGCGCTTTTACCTCTGGAAGTTTTGCGAGTAAGGGAAATAATTCTGGCCGTGGATTTTCTACGATGGTCGTAATTATTTCTTCTGCTAACGTTTCTGCCTTAATCCCAGAAGAAAGTAATTCTTTGAGGATTGTTGTAATTTTTGTAATATTATTTGCAACGTAATTATTTAATAATTCTTGTATTTTTTCATCTTGCGGCAAACCTAACGCCGATATTACCATATCTTTAGTAATCTCCTTGTTAGATAGAGTGGAAATCTGATCAAGTAAAGACAATGAATCTCTAAAAGATCCTCCACCTCTTTTTGCTATAATTTTTAATGCGTCATCATCAATTTGGATAGTTTCTTTTGACGCGATCGATTTTAAAAAATCAAACATTGTTTGAGTTTCGGCCAATTTAAAAGTATAAGTTTGAGCTCTCGAAGTGATTGTGATTGGTACCTTATACGCATCGGTTGTCGCCATAATAAAAATCACATGTTTGGGCGGCTCCTCAAGAGTTTTTAAAAGTGCATTAAAGGCCTCCTTGGTTAGCATATGGACTTCGTCAATAATATAAACTTTATATTTCCCTTTTGTTGGCGCAATTGCTACTTTTTCACGTAGCTCTCGAATATTATCAATTCCGCGATTACTTGCTCCGTCAATTTCAACAATATCAACATAGTCATCTTCAATTTTATATGAAAAATTATTTATCTCATGAGCCAAAATTCGCGCCACAGATGTCTTACCAGTTCCTCGCGGACCGATAAAAAGGTAGGCATGCGAAAACTTACCTTGTTTTATCGACGAAATTAGTGGGGTCGTCACTTGCTCTTGACCAATCACTTCAGCCAGAGTTTTTGGTCGATATTTTCGATAGAGAGCTTTAGTCATTATAGAGCAGCTTCGACGGCCGCCCAAGTTGCATCGTCATTTTTAGCTGGAATCGTTACAGAAACTTGTGAACCTTCGCGTAAGTGGAAATAAGTTACCGATGCATAAAGAATTTGGTACTCCTTTCCGCCTACTTCCACAAAATATTTATCATCATGATGCGTCAAACTACCAATAACAGTTTTACGTTCAACTGGACCGATTTGCTTATAAAGAAACTTACCATCTTCGGTAATGGTGAGCTTCATGATGTCGCCTTCGACCAACTTTGATTTAGAAGCATAATTTGCGGGTACCGGATAATTTTTACCGTCTGGGCCAATCATGATCTGCCCATCAAAAATCCCCTCAATAACCTTGCCTTCTGGGCCAGATACCACGGTATCTCGCGGTGCCGATATAGTATCGCCATCGCCGATAACTGAAATTAATAATTCTTTTGCAGCTGACAAATTAGTCTCGGCTTCACTGAGTAAACTCCGTAAACGTTTTATTTGTTTTTCTGGTATTTCAGACATCACCTCGCATCCTGTCTAAATATAGTATTAATATTATAATATATCTTAATAAGGTTAAAGTCAAGAACGTTTTTATAAAGTTTTCCACTAAAAAAACTTCGGTAGCTTGCAAATTGTTGTAAAAAAAACATAAACTAGCTTGCCACGTTTAATCGACTCCAAAAAGCCCTGTATATTTTTTACCGTCGTAAATCATTGTGGGTATACCCCTTAATTTTAGTTGACTTTTAACAATATTATGATTTTCGTTCATTTTATCGGTTGTTTCTGGATAGTTCGCAACTTTATTTATCTCTTCAATGGCCCCCTCATCCAGCCCGGCTTCATTTAGCCATAACTTAATTTGATTTATGACTTCACTCTCTGTAAAATCTTCATTAAACAAAATTTGATAAGATGTCCCATCTTCATTTCTATCCTCAAAAATGTGTTCTAGAAGCATTCGCGCTAATCCTGAATGTAATTGTTCTGTGGCAAACAGATAACGTACGATAATACCAGAATTTCTAAACTTATAATTTCCATCAACATCTTGAATCGCAAAGGGTACCAAACGAACTTCGTATTTATTGAAGAAACCAGATTCTTTTTGATTTAGGTACGATTTGAGACACACCGAGCAACCTGGATCTAAAATATCCAACGCAATGGGTTTATCAGACACTTCTGGGTTCATTACAATATAGTTAAAGTAATAGTCCTCTGCTTTATAAGTTTTAAATTTATCTGGGATTGCCTCAAAAATTTCTCCCCACTCGGTAAACCACCTACCAGTCGCTTCAAATACATTTTTTGGTTCTTCTTCGTCTATTGAGCACACTTCGGTACCAAGAGTGCAGGCAGCTGGTTTTGTCACGTTACAAGTTCCTAACGTCCAAAGTGCCAGCAGCGACTTTATAGCTGTTAAAATTGCCCACACTGCAATGATTACAATAATTACAGACAAAATTTCAATCACGACCGACAGTGGTTTTACTAATTTTGGGTGTTTTACGATTATACGTGACAAAATCGTATTTTTAATATCATCCTTAAAACCAGTTTCACACTTTTGTAATCTCACCTTTTTCCAAAGACAGCTCCAAGCTTTTTTGAACATTTTCCAATAAACTTTACCTATCTTGGGCTTAAAAATCGAAATCACGGCAACAAACACGCCAATCAAAGCTAGTATAATAAACGCTGCTACACACACCATAATGCATTTATTTTACCATAAAAACAATCGTTTAAACAATTTTTGTCATGATTTTTTTGATTTTTTCAATGTCTTCAGGCCGATTGTGCAACCCTAAAGAAAATCGAATCAGAGGCGGCAAACCTAAGACATGATCAAGATAATAATGAGCGCAAAAATATCCAGTTCTTGCCATAATATTTTCTCGCGATAAAGCCTCACCTAATAAGTGTGAATCCAGATTTTCTACGTAAAACGACATTGTTGGATTGGCCTCTTTGTTTACTAAATGTACTTTTTTTGAATTAAGCAAAAACTCATATAGCTTTTCAGTGTTATTTTCAAGATTTTGCCACGCTGATTTAGGCAACTTTTCTAGCCAATCCAAGGCCACTCCTAGAGCTATGATTTCTCCCCACGCTTGTAAACCAGGCTCAAATCGCGTATAACGATGTTCTTTACTTTCCGACGACAAAAGATAAGAGGTTTCTTTTACGTCATCTACCATTCCCCCACCGAGAAAACCGTCATTCATCTTATTTATTAATTCGTCTCGCCAAACTATCACACCAAGCGATGGGGCATATAATTTATGTGCCGAAAAGCAAATCGCATCTACCTCAATTCCACGTAGAATATTTACAGAATGCGCCATTGCTTGAGCCGCATCAATAATAATAATTCCGTTTGCTTTATGTATTGCTCTAGTTAGTTCTGTAATATTTAAAAGTTTTCGTCCATCAAAATTCGAAGCGCAATTTACTACTACTATTGCATTTTTGAAGTCATGTTTTTTTACATCAATTGAACCGTCTTCGTTGCGCGCAATTATTTCCCGTGGCAACTCAGTGCGTTGAGAAAAAGCCATCGTCGCCAGGAACGGCGAATTATGTTCAATCTCGCTAGTCATGATTTTTCTAAAATTATCGCCCTTGAGTTGAGACAAAATTAAATTTATTCCATAAGTTGTATTCAGAGTAAATGAAACTGTATATTTTCGTGCTGATAGTTTTAAAAATTTTAAAACTTTTTCGCGTGTCGCTTCGACCTTTTCGTCCGTCAGCTTCCCCCACTTATATTTAACTCGTTCACCACAAGAATTGTGTTGGGTGTAATAATTGCTGAGAGCTTCAATCACCGGTCGTGGCCGCAAGCTCTGACAGGCTGCATCTAAATACACTTCGCCTTCACTTAAATAGCAAAAATCTTCCATACCCCTATTATACATGACCAGGGAAAAAAATAAGCATTGACATTATTTAAAATGTATGCTATAATAAAAAAGTAGGCAACCCACGATATTTGGGGAGGATATATAAAATGAATATTTTCTGGACATGTCTATGCATCTTAGGTGTTTTGGGAATGTATGTCGGTTGCGGTTTGATCATCAGTGTTTTAGTAGGCGGCACACCGGTTAATAAAGCTAAGAAAAAGAAGGTTCTCGGTTTGACTATTTTAATCGTCTCATTTATCATTTTCGTCGCATCCATAATAATTATCAAAACCTAAATCACCAACAAAAAACGACCTCGAAAGAGGTCGTTTTCAACATATTGTAACATTAGCTACACTTTTGATTTTAATTATTTACGCAAGCTCGACGGTCGCACCAGCCTCTTCAAGGGCTTTTTTCATTGCTTCTGCTTCGTCTTTTGCAACCTTCTCTTTCACAGTGGCAGGAGCACCATCAACAATAGCCTTAGCTTCACCTAGACCTAAACCGGTCGCTTCTTTTACAGCCTTAATGACTGCGATTTTTTGTGCACCGGCATCCTTCAAAACAACATCGTATTCAGATTTGCCTTCATCTGCACCAGCACCAGCATCACCGCCAGCGGCTACAGCCACAGCTGCAACTGGCTCAATGCCATATTCATCTTTAAGTAAGGTTTTAAGTTCGTTAACTTCAAGCACGGTCATATTGACAAGCTCTTCAGCCAACTTTTTAATATCAGTAGCCATATTTTTCCTTTCTAACTAACATTAGTTAATATTATTCAGTTGCTTTTTCTTCTGGTTTAGCTTCCTCGGCGGATTTCTCTTCTTCAGTAGGGTTCTCTTCCGCTGGTTTAGCCTCAACGGTTTCTGGTTTATTTTCAAGACCGGATACGATTCCGTTAATACCTGAAAGCAAAGTATCAACAACTTGTGCAATAAGCTCATTCTTAGTCGGCAAACTACCAAGTGTGGTGATTTCGTCCTTAGAAAGGTTTGCACCCTCCCCGTTAAAACCGCCAATTAATTCCATCTTGTCGTGGGTTTTAGCAAACTTTGTTAATACTTTTGCTGCGTCAAAGTCTTCGTCCGAGCCAAGCGCATAAAGTAATTGGCCAGTCAAATTAGTGGTCTCCGTATCTTTGTAAGTTGCAATTTCTTTCATTGCGACTCTTACGAGACGGTTTTTTACAACCTTAATTTTTACACCGGCTTCACGTGCCATTTTACGGAGTTCTTGAAGTTCAGCCACGGTCAAACCTTGGTACTTCGCATAAACCACCATTTTTGAGTCAGAGAGCAACGCAGTCAGATCAGCAACCAATGTATTCTTTTTATCCTTTGAAATTGCCATAAAAAGTTCCTTTGGTTAATTTAATATTTAAAGTGTAGCTAATTGTTAAATAGCGTCACCAAATAAACTATAAGAAATTTCCTCGGCGACATGATTAAGGCTTCCCCGTCGCTGTCTTTGGTAACTCTTCTTATTATATCAAACTTTATCCAAAGAGTCAACTTACTCGTTTAGTAGTAGCAAACTGGAAAATTGAACCAAGCGCCGCTATCCCGATTAGTATCGGCCAATAATAAGTTTCTGCATTTAGTTCCGTAGCTAGTGTTAAAATTGCTAGCGTCAGTGCATATGCTCCTGCCACTGCTGTCGCAATAATTACGGCTGGCTTCATCAAAGTCACTGCTACTCCAGCCGCGATTATGCCAATAATTGCGCCAATTGCTATTACGGACATTTCAGTGCCGAAATATTGTACTGTAATTAACATCACTAAACCAAAGCAAATCCCGCCCACACAAATTTTTTCAATTGAAAACCCTAACAACGCCGCCAAGAGTCCGCCAGCTATCGGAAGTAACGTTTGATACAACTGGTTTTCGGCAATTTGTGGAACCGCAGGGTTTATCACTGGTATTAAATAACCCATCAGATTGTAGCCAATCAGAAACCATATAATAAAAAACGCTACTCTTTTAATACGATAGCCGAATAGTAATACCGCTAAACCCGCCCCCACCATAATTAGTATTTCTGGCATTTCAAACTTGAGACTTTGCCATGAATCAACAACCTTTTTTATATCCATAAGCAAATTATAGCACAAAAAAGCGGGACCAGCTTTTAAACTTCCCGCTTCTTGTTGAAATTAGTTGTAAAGATTTTCAATTGCAATTGATGGGCCCATCGTAGTTGTAATAAATACAGACTTTACGTAAGTGCCTTTCAAAGAACTCGGCTTCTGAGCCTTTAGGCTGTCAAAGAAAGTATTTGCATTCTCAATCAGTTTGTCGGCACCAAATGAGACTTTTCCTAATCCAATATGTACGATAGATTGCTTATCAACACGATATTCAACTTTACCAGCCTTAGACTCCTTGACGGCTTTTTCGACATCCATCGTGACTGTACCAGCCTTTGGATTTGGCATTAAACCTTTAGGGCCAAGCAACCGTGCAAACTTACCAAGCTTTGGCATATATTGTGGGGTAGAAATAAGAATATCAAAGTTTATTTCGCCCTTTTCAAGTTGCTTCAAGAATTCTTCATCTTCAGCAATGTCGGCACCAGCTGCTTTTGCAGTTTTGCATACATCTAGTGGCGCAAACACTGCCACGCGTACGGTTTTGCCATTGCCATTAGGAAGCACGATTGTAGTACGAATATTTTGGTCAGCTTGACGCGGATCGACTCCAAGCCGAGCATGGACTTCCACGCTAGCATCAAATTTTACTGGGCTAGTTTTAATAGCGAGCTCGACTGCATCTTTGAGGCTATAAACCTTACCTTTTTCAATCATTTTTGCAACTTCTTGGTATTTTTTACCTCGACGTTCAATTTTTGGTCGTGTCACCGGCTTAGCACCTTTTGGTTTTTCGGCTGCTGCCGCATCAGCCACAGCACGCTCTGCCTTACGAGCCTGACGCTCTTCCTCGGCTTTCACTTCCTCAATATGCTTTTTGGATTTTTTGCCAGACTTAGCAAAAGTCTCTTCTTTTTTTTCGGTGTTTTTTTCAATCACCTCTTCATTTTTCTTGACCTCCTCTTCGGCCATAGTTTCCTTTCTGTGGTACTAGCGGAGTTAAACTCCTCCCAACTATTATTAATTATTCTACTACTTCTACACCCATTGAACGTGCGGTACCAGCTACTACTTTAACTGCACCGTCTAAATCAACAGCGTTAAGTTGCTCCATTTTTTTATTGGCAATTTCTTCAAGCTGAGCTCTAGTGATCTTACCAACCTTGTCAACGTTTGGTTTGCCAGAACCTTTTTCAATTTTAATTGCTTCGCGAATTAAATCATCCACCGGTTGTCCGAGCGATTTCCAGTCAAAAGTTCGATCTTCAAACACACGGATATGCACGATTACGTTTTTGCCCATCAAATCTTTAGTGGCTTCATTAAATGGGTTAATAAAATCCATCATATTAAGTCCCCATTGCCCAAGCGTAGAACCTACCGGAGGCCCTGCTGTTGCGCGTCCTGCCGGAATCCTGAGCTTCAAATTGCCAATTACTTTCTTTTCTGCCATTTTTCCCTCTTATTAAGTTAATATCTTAGAAGCATTAATGTAACAATATATCTATTATATCACACTTTTACTAAAATTACAACTGTTTAACCTGTAAAGCATCAAGCTCAACTGGTGTTTCGCGCCCAAACATCGATACCATTACTTTGAGTTTACCTTTTGCTACGTCAATTTCCGAAATTGCCCCATCAAAACCTTTAAACGGCCCATCAGTGATTGAAACCACCTCGCCGACTTCGTATTTAACGGAGAATTTTGGATCTTCCACGCCCATTCGTTTTTTGATTTTGGCAATTTCTTTGTCTGAGACTGGCGTTGGTTGAGTGCCAGTACCAATAAATCCAGTTACCCCTGGGGTGTTGCGTATAATATACCAGGTCTCATCCGAGAGTTTCATATCAACCAACACATAACCTTGCAAAATCTTGCGGTCTACAATTTTACGTTTACCATTTTTAATCTCAATTTGCTTTTCTTTGGGTACAATTGCCTCAAAAATCTTATCCGCCATTTCCACGGTATTGGTTCGCTGATTAATTGAGTCAGCCACCTTGTCTTCGTAGCCACTGTATGTTGAGATTGCATACCAGGCTCTTGTATCATCATAACGGTTTACTGCCATTTTATGCCTTTCCTAAAATTAAATTAAATAGCCAAGTAAAGAACAAATCCAGAAGCGAGATGAATAAAACAAATAGTGCCGTATAAACCAAAACCGCTAATACCATTTTCCAGGTTGCTTTGCGATTTGGCCAACGTACTTGTCGAATTTCTCGCCATGAATCCCTCAAATAACGCCCAAGCGCCACGAATGGGCGAAATAAAATAAATGGCTTTTTGCCAGTCGTCTTTGTGTCTACAGTTTTTTCAACTTTTTTCAATTCTTTCTGTTTAGCCCTTGCGGTTTTCTTGTCTTTTACGACAACTTTTTTGCGAGTAATCGTCGGTGTGTCTTCCGTATTTTCTTTTTTGCGGGAGTTACTTGCCTTGATTCTGGTGATTTTCGCCATTCTACTCCTTTATTATTATGGTCTTTTGGTATCAAAAAAGTCTGATACCAGACTTGTCAATAGTATACTACTTCGGGAATAAATAGTCAAGATAATCATTTAGCATTCGCGCACCAGAGATTATCGGCAAGTATGCAGTAAGCTGTTTTTTAAGTAGGTATTCTAAATCAAAATCATTTTCCCATGCCAAAATTGCTTCTTCCATCCGCCGATACAACATATCTAATTCCTCCGCTTCGTCTGTGCCACTGACATTTAGATAAGAATTAATTGAGGCGTCAGCTACGCCACCGTCATGCGTAGAAATCAAAAGGTTTAAATTCGCCACATCTTTCATCCAGGAAGTTCCGCAGGCTTCCAAACCTACGGTTGGCAAATTGATGGCAACATTGGCACCTACTGACAGGCCGTAGGCCAAAAGTTCGTCATAGTTCGCAATATAATGCACATGTTCTCTTAAATATTCGTCTCCAGCAACTGTTTCTAAAATTTGTCGTAATTTTTCCGACATTTTCTCGTCACCAGTATGGACTCTACCAGTCAAAATATAATGAGCGTTTCTTTTTTCTAAAATTTTTCGCAATTGCTGAAGGTTTTTAAAAGGCAAATCTGGTCGTTTATAGTCTACAAATCGACGCTTGAAATCAAAAATAAAGTCATCATCTGCAAACTGTAAAATCTTCCCGTTTTGATCTGGACGGTTTTTTAATATTTGGTTTAATTTTGTTCGTCCGATTTTTTTTAACTCACGCACCCTCTCCGTTGTGAGTTTTTCTAAATTTTCTGCATAATTCGCAACTGGTAGATTTAGTTCGTCAATTAAATTTAGTTCACGATAGTATTCTAAAATATCTGGCAAAGCCCAAGTTGTCAAATCTATCCCGTTTGTAATCGCTCTAAATTTGACTTTATTGCCAGCTAAATCATGGTAATTTGCTACTTTAGCGTGGAGTTTTGAGACACCACTACGTAATTCGGCGATTTCAATTGTCGCAGAAGACAGTTTGAGTCGTCCATTTTCAAATTTATCGTGTAACCATTTTTTTACGGCTAGAGATTTTAAGTTTGGCACTACAAAACGCTCAAATTGTTCTTTTGAAAATTCTGCTTCGGCGGCTTGTACCAAAGTGTGGTTAGTATACAAAGTGTGTTTGCGAGTGTAAACCATTGCTTCATAAAAGTCCATCCCATTTGATGTCAGTTCGTCCAATCGTGCTAGGGCGGCGAAAAACGTTGCTACCTCGTTGAGTTGAATAATTGCCGGCTTCAACCCAATTAATTTTAATGCTGCATATCCACCGAAGCCTAAAGCTACTTCCTGATATAGTCGATGGTCCGAACCGCTTAGTCCTGAATATAGCTCCCCAAAATTAGGCTCCGTGATTGCGATAATGCGAGTATTTTTAAATTTCTTTTCAATTACATCTAGCTGACATAGATTTCCACAACACTTTACAAAGACATTATCAATAAATCTAAAACCAAAATCGGTGTATTTCACCGGTAAATGTTCGTTTTCCACTTTCTCGCCAACTAATTTCTGTTTAGTTTCTGAAGGATAAAAAGGAGTAATGAGTGCAAAAGGCACCCCCATTTGTTCGGCTATCCTCCTCGTATCAGCGGCTAAAATTCCTAAACCACCACCGCCTCGAATTCCATTTTTTTGATCATATAATTCAATCGTCCAATAGGTATACGGTCGCTCCGGTGAAACTGCTCGTGTTAGATGTTGCCTCTCTACGGCGTCGTAAAATAAATCTATATCTTCAATATTTTCAAGTGGATGATAAAAATACTGCCCTTCCTTCTCCATGCTTATGATTATATCATATTAATACCAAAAACTTTTTGGCAATTTATCAGCGATCCTTTGGTGAAATTCGTAATCGAACCCTTCTAGCCGCTTTGGATTTTTAATCTTAAAATATTTTCCACGGATATAATTTGCGGACATCATTTCGCCTGGAATTAATTTATATTTTTTTCTAAGATTTAAACTGCGTCCATAATCCTTTGGCGGCAAGATTGCCATCGGCAAGAAATCGCACTTCATATTTGGATCAGAGTATAGTTTTAGCGCCAACATCGACATCGTCGGAATAATTTCTTCTTCTTTTTTGTAAACTTGTTCATTTTTAAATACAGTGGCCTGTCTAGTAGCCGAAGGTGCAACAAATACTACCCCACCTTGAAGTAATGCATCGTGAGAAAGATCAGTATAGATATTTCGAAATTCTTTTTTTAATCTACTTCCGGCTTCATAAGATGTCGAGCCTTCTTTTAAATTCATTTTACTCCAAGTTGATGGCGTGATGGTCGGTGTAATTATAATTCCAAGCCGCTTTATGCGGTCAAAGTTTGGCGCAAGAGCTTCGTACCAAGGTAAATTTACTGGAAAATACATTGGTTTATCGCCCATGATATCGATTTTCATTGCTAGAATTCGACCAATCTCGCCAAGCGATGGGTGGTTAAAACCTACCACTAAACCATTTTCGCTATCTTTTGGCATGTCTTTATAATCTCCCGGAGCAAGTTTCGATAAAACTTTAACCAGCTTCTTTCTGGCAGCCTGATCGTGCTTTAGCGTGTCTCTCTTCGGTCCAGTCGAGGCAAAAAAGTAATCTACTATTGCGTTGCAAATCTTCCCAACTGGCACCATTTCCTTGCGTAGCTTTTCGGCACCCAATGTGTTTAAAAGTGAATAGTTTTCATATTTAATGTTATCAATAATTTGTTCAGCGCTAAGCTCTGCGAGCTCTTTTTTGGTGAATGTTTTTTTCTTAGTCATACTATCTAGTATTATAGCATTTTATACATAAATATGGTAAAATATATTCACACTGGGGATTCGCCAAGTGGTAAGGCAGTGGGTTCTGGTCCCACCATTCGGGGGTTCGAATCCCTCATCCCCAGCCAGAATCATAAGGAGACTCCGGAGGAGTCTTATTTTGATTCAGATTGATGTGTGAGGATTTGAGCCCAATGTCCAGTCGTGCAAAGTGAGACGAGAGCGCATTGTTCATATCCAGCAAACCCTAAAGAATATGGCCCTTAGGCCATGTTTTATTTATCTATTAAGAACGACAGCTCAAACAGTCCCGAATTGTTCTGATTTTCTTCTGGTCTTTCGGTCTATTATGTTCTAACATCCACTTCAATTGTAGCTCTAAAGATTCAGCTGGATAGCCGTCAACTATTATTACATCCGAATCATCGAAATCCAAAACCGCAACTTCGGTTTCGTCGTCTAATTCCCATAAGTATGGGTATTTCGGCGATTTTTTGAATTTAAACTTTGTTTTTAATTCCTCAAAATAATCAGGCTTAACTTTAATATCGACATCCTCGGTTGTTTCTTTTAGGTCATACAATAGCATTGTCCCGCCAGAGATGACACAATATCTGTTTTTGTCCAACCCAAGAGCGTCTAGCTTTTTCTTATATTCTTCTTTATTCACATTTATCCATTATAAGTGCTAACTCTAATGCCGTCAATTCTACTTCTTTCTTTTTATCAATATTTGCCGTTTCACAAAAACTTCTCTCGTCCCACTCGACACTATCTAGATTGTCTCCTGCGTAGAAAAATATAAAATAATCCGTGTTATCACTATTAACGGTGGTGACATTTTAATCAATGCTAGTGGTGATGGCATCGATAGCAATGGCGCAATCTATTTTAATGGTGGCAAAGTCATTATAGACGGGCCAACCAATAACGGTAACGGTGCTCTCGACGCCGGCCTAGAAGCTTATATTTATGGTGGCGAAGTTGTTGCTGTTGGCTCTAGCGGCATGGCCGTAGCCTTAAGTTCTGGTTCTTCGGTGTTTAATCTCAGTATCTATTTTTCTTCAACTTATAAAGCTGGTGCTATAATTACGCTCAAAAATTCATCTGGCCGAACTATCGTTTCGCACACTGCACAGAAGTCTTTTAACCATATCGTCATTGGCTCTAATCGGCTAATCGCTGGTGAAACTTATACTCTTTATGTTGACGATACAGTTTATCAAACCTTTACAATTACAAATATCACTACAATTCTAGGTAAAAGCACGAATAACTTCAATAATAATTTTCGGCGATAAAACTTGTGTTATAATTAAACACAAAGGAGGCTTATGCAATTAATTGCGATATTACTTATCACAGTTTCGGTCTTAACATTTTTGTCTGGCGTAACTGTTTTTTTGGGTTCAAGAAAAGAAGAGCGAGGCAGATCTGCCTGGTTCCTTATTGCCACCATTTTTGCTACTCTTTGGATGGTTTCTATCTCCTTATTTTTAATTGCTCCGCCAGATTGGGCCGATACTATTTCTCGACCAGTCAACTGGACTTACGCCAATGCAGTTTTCATCGATATTGCCCTGTTAGGATACATAGTTTGGAAACAAAAATATGGCAAAATCATTACTTCAATTTTTCTGGTTTTAGGGGTTACTCTTATTACTATATTTCTCTACAACCCCAGTTTACTTTATACTGAAGTCATTTTGTCTAATGTCGGTAATAGTTTAGTCACTAATATCGGCCCATACTATTTCATCTACATTGCCTTCTTCTGTTTATTAGTTCCTACGGTTATTGGTTCTCTGCTTTATCAAATCGTTAAAACCCGTTCATTTAAAAAACGTGGCGGTGAACTAGTATTATTAATTGGCTTTGCTATTTCTGGCACTATGTCATTAATTTTTAATCTCATTTTGCCACTTTGGCGGTGGGACCTAATTTGGCTTGGCCCCCTCGCAATCTCTACTACTATAATTGCTTTTTACTATTCAATTTTACGTTATCGAGCCTTAAACCTTTCTTCGATCTGGCTCAAGATTCTCTCCTACGTTGTCATCATGGCTTCATTTGCTATAGTATATATGGTTATCTTTTCTATCATTTTTGCGGCTTTATTCCGTGGTTCTACCCCATCTATCGAAGTTATTATTTTAAATTTCTTAATGATTTTAATATTCCTGCTCCTCATGCCAGCGTTAAACGAGCTCAACGTGTTTATTCGTTCTCTTATTACTGGGCCAAAATCTAATGAAAGTAAAAAGGCAGATGACAAGTAATTTTACGCCCAAGTCCAAGCTCACGATTTTGCTTTCGGTAAATGCTGCCGCCGTTCTTATTGCTGGAGTTTTAATTGCTAGTGCAATTTGGTTTAATGGTGGATTGGAATTCCGAGTCGTCGGTGAACGTTCGGATATTGTAAAAGATTCAGTCGGCGAGATGGCTTTATTAGAATCCGTGTCGGACTCTACTGCTTCAATTTCTGAAAGCATTAATATCACTGGCAATGACGATTATATTTCTACTTCTAGCCATGAGTTTGATAACTCCCCTGTTCCCACAGGAGAACTTTGGAACGAAAAGGCCATCACTATTTACGCCACACCTGATATTGATCTCTGCGTAGGCGGCAACCTTTCCAATTTGGGCGAGATGTATTGGCAGACTTCTGACACCAACATTATCTCCGGTTTTTATAATTCGGCCCGAACTTGGCTGGGGTTCAACGATGAAACTTGTCGTTATCCTATTATTCGCGGTATCGGTACGACCACTATCACGGCTGGGACTTATGATGGTAAGCGAAAAGATTCAATTATCGTCACCGTAGTTGCTCCGCCTGCCGAACAATGGAAGCACGAAGTTTTGACTTTGGTCAATAAAATCCGTATTAAAAATAGCCTCGGTCAACTTTCGTGGGGGTACACTTGTGAATCCGCCGCCGATATTCGTGCCATCGAAGTAATGACACTCTATTCTCACACTCGTCCAGACGGTTCGGACTGGTCTACTATTTGCGAGTCTCCGACACTTAGTGGTATTTCCGGTGAAAATCTTGCTATCGGCAACGCCGCTGTTTCTCCGGCCACTGTCGTTGCTTTATGGATGGGTTCCGAATCTCATCGTGCTAATATTTTAAATTCAGAATACACCAAGCTTGCTGTTGGCTTTAACTTTGATCTAAATTCTGAATACAAAACGTACTGGTCTCAGTTCTTTAGTACATATTAATAAAATAATTTTCTAAATTGTAACCAAGTTGTCGAATTTGTTGATAGCTCACGCGATTGGTCATTACAACTACGATAAAGTGTCGATTTTCTTCCGAGAATTCAACGATTGCCGCATCATGATAAATGTTCCAATATCCACCGCTTGGGTTATAATCCCAACCCACCTTATTGTATACTTTAGCTACAGCAAAACCACTAGGAAGCCCCTGTCTCCAGTTATAAGTAGTTGCTGGTTGGTTTAAAAATGAATCTTTCATTCTTGACAATAGCTCTTCATTCATGATATCTGGGTGACTGTAAAATAATTGCATTATTTTTAAAATGTCTGGTGCATTTGAAATTAACACTGAGATATTTGAATTGGCAGCCCCAAAATCATTTACGATTATTTGGTCTAGTTCAGCGTGGCCAATCATTGCCCAAAGTGTTTCTGCGCAAGGAGAATTAGACTCCCGAATTGCCAGGTCTAGACAATCAATAATTGTTCGCCCCGTTGGACCAACATATGTGTCAGCCAACCATAGGCCAGATTCAATGCGACGATAACCCTCATACACTACGAAAAGCTTATAAAGCGATGCTGTATTGTATTCTTCGTCAGGATTATAACTACCGACCAATTCGTTTCTGTCTAAATCATATATTAAAATACTACGATTGCCAGTTGTTGAATTTATCCAGTCATCAATAACTGGCTGAAAATTTATTGCCTTTACTTCTTGAGTTGGACTATTTTCGTATTCATCTGGGGAATCGTTAGAGATCTCAACACCTTTATCTCCATTTATCGGCTGAATCCAGGGATTACGTTGGATTAGTCTTAAACAAACTATCGTAATAATTGCGATGGCAATAACGGCGCCAATAAAGCTAAAGATTTTTTTCATGGTCTGACTTTCGCTAGCCTATTAATAAACCAAGCCGCATCTGCTTTATTCATCAGGGTGGTTTGCATCGAACTATCGTAAATCGAAGGTGAAATCTTGGTTTGTAATAGCTTTCCTTTATAAAAATAGTGTCCTAAAATCAAACTACGCGTTGTGCCGGGCCACCAAATTTGGTCGAAAAATAGATTGCCTAACCCATAATAAATCACACCTTGATTGTATAATTCAAAGGTTTGTGGCTGATGAGCTGAGGTCCCCACTACCATATTTGCTCCTAAATCAATTAAATGTCTAAAAAAACCAATTTGATCACCCGCTGATGAATCAGCATAATCGCAAGCTGTATTCTCGTAACTATAATCGTAAACACTGCATTCATAATATTGTATGTCTACTAATACGAAGTCACCCCTTTCCTTTGCTGCTGTAATCTCATTTATTGCATTTTCCTCGTAATATTGATTCGCACCAGGAGTATTATCGTAAGTGGCCCCACCAGTTGAAAGGTTGTAGGCCAAAAATGTAATTCCATTGTCCTTTTTGTTAATTTTCAAAGGTTCAGCGGCTGCTTCGGCAGTTTTTCCACCACCCACGATTTGGATGTTATTTTCGTTATAAACATCAATAGTTGCTCTCGCCGCCTCATCGCCGCAATCTTGATTGTGATTACCAGTTAATTCAACGATATCTAGCCCAATCGCAGTTAGTGTATTAATAAATCTTTTATCAGAACAGATATTTCGCGAATTTGCGTAATCGGTGAATGAAGATTCATTTGAAGTATGAGTCAAATCAAATCCAGACAAAAAATCGCTAATTTTTTCTGCAAAATAAGTTGCATCTCCGATAGTATTTAGTTTTGCATTCATTCCACGCGATAAAGCCGTCACGCCAGTTTGCGCAAAAGTCAGTACTGTGTCTTTCTGAGGGAATACTTTTGTCATTACTTCCTCAACCAAAGGTTTAATTTCTTCATCGTATTTTTCCGAAGTAAAGCTTAAAATTCTAAATTTTGCACCCGCATCAAAATTATCTAAATAATATTTTTCATCAATCGATAAAAGTTTTTTTGTAAAATCAAGTTCGTCGATATTAATAAATTCAAATTCGCCGTCCGCATATTCCGAAATATCAGTTCTGGCATCATAAAAATCAGCTACTGGCACAAATATTTGGTAAAGAAATTCGCCATTTTTTTCCTCAGGCTTTTCAAAACTTTCCCAAGCCGAAATATATACATCTTTATCTAAGTTAATTTCATCAGTAAAAATTGTTTGAAGCAAAGTAATCTCTTCTTCGCCCAACCCTTCATCATAATAAACTATGCCAGGTATTTTAAAAATCCCAGTTTTTGTGAAAAATTGGATTCCTAAAAAAACTCCCGTAAAAACCAACAAAAACACTATTACATAAAACGGAGCCTTCGTCTTATTTTGCTTTTTACGAACCATGTCATATATATTGTATGCTATAATAACCTTATGTTCAAGTGGGCGCCTCTCCGTAAAGCAGAGTTTCATCAGAACTTTTCATCACCCAACGGTCGGGTAGTTTGCCAATTTGCGCTCAAAAATAACCAAATTTCCTACGCAGTTTTTCGTGACAATCGTCCAGTCATTAAATCTTCATTACTAGGTTTTAAATTTTTTGGGGAGGCTCTTCTACAAGACAATCTCAAAATTATTCGTCTCAGAGAGCAGAAGCATCGCGAAACCATTGAAATGCCCTGGGGGGAAGACCGCTTCATCAAAAATGACTATCACGAAATAACTTTCTATTTTTCTGAATCCAATAATAAGCATCGAATTTTTACTATTCGTTTTCGTATTTTCGACAATGCAGTAGCTTTTCGATATGAAATTCCACCTCAACCTAATTTTAGACGTATTTCAATTGAAGATGAATTAACGGAATTTAATATAGATTTAAATTCAGTCGCTTGGAAAATTCCTGCTCTTCAGCCCGATCGTTATGAGTATAATTATGAGAAATGCTCAGTTTATGATTTAAGTTATGCCGTTCACACCCCACTTACCGTCCGCACGCCGAACGGCTATTATGTCAGTATCCATGAGGCTGCCCTTTATGATTATGGTTCTATGAACCTAAAATTAAACAGCAAGCACGCATTAAAATCAGACATCACACCACTTTCCGATGGTGCTAAGGCTCACGTAGATTTACCTTTTCAAACTCCTTGGCGGTTAATTATGCTTGCCGATTCGGCTATTGAACTTACTACCAATCGAACCATGTATGCATTAAACGATCCACCCGAATCTGATTTTTCGTGGGTAAAAACCTTAAAATTCATCGGTATTTGGTGGGCAATGTATGTCGGTGAATGGACTTGGGCTCCTGGCGAAAAACACGGCGCCACTACCAAACACGCCAAAGAATACATTGATGCTGCCATCCGTCTTGGGGTTAGCGGACTTCTTATTGAGGGCTGGAACGAAGGTTGGGAAGGAAATTGGTTAGAAAATGGCAAAAATAATAGTTTTATTGTTTCTACTCCAGATTTCAATCTCCAAGAAGTAGCAGCCTATGCCAAAAGTCATAATATAGAAATAGTTGGTCATCATGAAACCGTTGGCTTTGTTGATAATTACGAAAAACAACTCGAATCCGCCTATAATATTTATGCGGCCGCCGGCGTTCATTATATTAAAACTGGCTATGCCAATGATATGATGTACGCAAACGGTCGCAAAGAATATCATCATTCTCAATTTGGCGTTAAACACTATCAAAAAACCATCGAATTAGCAGCTCGTAAACATATCTGTTTAGACATACACGAACCAATTAAAGGCACTGGCATTGAACGTACCTGGCCAAATTTATTATCTAGGGAGGGCGCTCGTGGTCAAGAATACGAAGGCGGATCCTTGTCGCCAACTCACGCCTGCATTTTACCATATACGAGACTTTTATCTGGCGGCATGGACTATACGAGCGGAATTTTTGATCTGCAAAATAATATCAAACCAATTTTTACTACCCTCGCTCGACAACTAGCCTACTATATTGTAATTTATTCTGGTATGCAAATGGCCGCCGATCGCCCAAGATTCTATGAAGATAAATTTCCAAAATTATTTGAGTTTATTCGTGACGTCCCTACTAACTTTGAAAGAACTGTGCCTTTAGCTGGAGAAATCGGTGAATATTATATCGTCGCCAGGAAAGACTATTATAGCGATGATTGGTATGTCGGTGGAGTGACTAATAGTGATTCTCGCAAAGCCCATCTAAACCTTGACTTTCTAGATCAAGGTGAATATCTCGCCAAAATCTACGTCGACTCCGAGAACGCTCATTACAAAAACAACCCTTTCGGTATGGAAATTTTAGAACAAAAAGTCAATCAAAAAAGCACTTTAACCTTACAAATGGCTCCTGGTGGTGGGTTTGCTATTCAATTTCGGCGGTTATAATCAATCTATGGGTAGCATCATTATTTCCTAAACTTTGACCGGCGCAAGTCATTAAGATTAATGTATTATTCTCTTCACGAGAAAGCAGTTTATTCATATTAATATCTTCTTTTTTAAATGTCTCAATTTTAATCACCGTATAGTTAACTTCGTCATAAAAAACAACGTCACCCACTTTAAGTTCGTTTAAATTTTTGAAAACTGTGCTCGAGTGCCCAATTAAAAATGTTTTATTTTTTGCACGACTGAAACTGCCCACAATATCATTTGGTGTTTCCAATTGGTGATTTTTTAATTGAAGTTTTGCTACATCGGAAACCAAATCGATAGCTGGAATTTTAATCTCAGCCACGATATCATAATTGATTGCATCTACCGGGCTCAAACCTGTATACAAAAACCAACCAAAACAAACAAAATACACCAAGGCCAAAACAAATCTAAAATCATACAAATTAAACCTACGTTTAATTTCCACCTCTCCTCCTTGCTAAAAATTATAGCACAAGCGTTTTTTATAGTCCAGGACCAAATTGTTTTAATTTTTTCTCGTGAACTTTGTATAATTTATCATGTTCTCCAACTTCTGACCAAAAATCCTTTGAGTGATTCATATGATTAAGGTGAGCCAATTCATGCAAAATCACATAGTCACGCAATATTTCGGGAACTTTCATTAAACCGATATTAAGTGAAATAGTTTTATTCGAAGAACAACTTCCCCATCTCGTATTGGCATGTGTTAGTCGGCATTTACTATAATGATAACCATATAGATTGGCATAATATTCCAAACGATACGGCAGATATTCTTTTGCCTTTTTCATTAAAATTTTCTTCTGGTAATCGCGCGCTCGTTGGGTCTCAGGATCCTTAACTGGTAATTTTGTTCTAATAATCTTTCGATTAGAATTCAGGAAACGTTTTGCTAAAAATTCTGACGTATGTGCAGGTACCGACATTGAGAGTCTACCAGAAGTAGAGATCGAAAACTTAATGCCACGGCTCAACGTGTTTCTACGAACAATTACTTCACCGAATTCATCGTCATTTAAAATCATCTTGCGTCGCTTGATTCTGCCAAGCCAGTAATCACATGTCGAGTTTGTGTTTCAAAAGTATGCTTACCGGACAAAATGATTGGTTTTTCCGACTCAACGGGCGCTTCCATTTCCTTAACTGCTTCTTCATAAACTTCTTTTGCCCGGGCTACGTTTTTAAATCGTGCTTTAAGTCTCTTGCGGATGGTTGCTACATCAGTCTGAATCCAAATCAATGAAGGTTCATAATTAGCTTGACGAAGTAAATTACGAATTTCGTTACGTTGTTTTTCAGTCCTAAGTCCGCCTTCGATAATTAACGTTTGTTTTGTTCGAGCTATTAATTCTAAAATCGTCATAAGATTTTTTCGTGTAAAATCCAACCCAGATAATTCATCTAAATCATAATAAGCCAATCCAAACTTTTTTGCGAAATTTTCGCTAAAAGTTGTTTTGCCACTACCTGGCGCACCAAACACAAGCAACACCCTAGGCTTATTTTTATTACCTTCCATAACATTCATATTGTATCACATTACTGGCAGGGGTGGCAAGACTTGAACTCGCGACACCTGGTTTTGGAGACCAGTGCTCTACCAACTGAGCTACACCCCTATTAAAATAACTTATTCTCTTAATTTTACCACAAAAACAATAATTTGTGCTAAAATAATATAAATGAAAATACTTATGCTAGGTTGGGAACTACCTCCGCACAACAGTGGCGGTCTTGGTATTGCTTGTCTCAATATGGCAAGAGCTTTGTCAAAGGAAGGTGTCGAGATCGACTTTATCATTCCTTACACCGCCACTCATCCGCAAGCTAGTTTTATGAATGTCTTATCTGCAACCTCACTAGATCCAATTTATCGGTATGGTGGGGGCGCATATGAATCCCTTAAAATTTTTGAAAAAAATATTCCTACAACAGATCGGAAAAATCTTCTTTCAATTAGAGATGTCCAAAAAGAATATTGTAATTTTGTCAAAAAATACCTTCTTACTAATAGCCCCGACATCATTCATGCACATGATTGGCTAACTTACGAAGCTGGTATTCTTGCCAAGAAAGAATTTGGTTTACCGCTAATCGCTCATGTCCATGCTACTGAGTTTGACCGTTCCGGCATGAATTCAGGCAATCCGCTTATCCACGAAATAGAATATGAAGGCCTTATGTTGGCTGATAAAGTTATTGCCGTGTCTGAATCTACCAAAAGGATCATCCATGAAAAATACAAAATTCCACTTTCGAAAATTGATGTTGTCTACAACTCGCTAGACGAAGAATATAATACAGACAAATATAATTTTAATCATGATACTTATAAATATATTGAGTCTCTTAAAAAATCTGGGCACACAATTGTTTCGACCGTTGGTCGTTTTACCATTCAAAAAGGTTTGCAATATCTTATGCGCGCCGCCGCCATGGCTATTTCGAAAAACCCCAAACTAATTTTTATCTTTGCTGGCGATGGCGAAGAGCGTAATGCACTCATCTCGCTTGCCGCTGAGCTTGGCATTGCTAAAAATGTTATTTTTACCGGTTTTATTCGCGGGCATAAACTCCGCGACATCTATTCCATTTCAGACATATTCGTAATGAGTTCAATCTCTGAACCCTTCGGATTAACCGCTCTAGAGGCTGCTCATCACCAAGATGCCTTGATCCTCACTAAACAATCTGGGGTTTCCGAAATTCTTTGGTCGGCATTTACTTACGATTTTTGGGACGAACAAAAACTCGCCGATGAAATTCTTGCCATCGCTAGTCATCCCAGCCTTAAAGCGACCCTTCAAAAGAATATTAGAAACGAATATCGCAAAATCTCTTGGAGCCAAGTTGCAAAAAAATGTCTGAAGATTTATAATAAGAATATAAAGCTTAAAAGGAATTAGGGTGCGCTCAATCTGCTTATATCTTCATATACATCAACCTATTCGCTACCGCGAATATTCTATTTTTGATGTTTCTAACAATTCAAATTATTTTAATTGCGACTATTCCAATCGCCAGTCCAACGAACGTATTTTTAAAAAAGTTGTCGAGAAAAGTTATCGACCGACACTAACTTTACTCGAAAAAAACATGCAAAAATATCCCAATTTTAAGATTTCGCTTTCAATTACGGGAACTTGGCTTGAACAAGCCGAAAAATGGGCCCCAGATCTAATTAAACAAATCAAACATCTAGTTGAACGCGGTCAAGTCGAAATCTTAAGTGAAACCTATTATCATTCATTGGCTTTTTTCTATAATTTAGATGAGTTTAATAGCCAAGTTGACTTACATACCCATAAAATCGAACAACTGTTTGGTGTTCGTCCCCAAGTTTTTCGTAATACCGAGCTTGCCTACAATGATTTTCTTGCTAAATGGGCCGAAGAAAAAGGCTATAAAGGTATAGTGGCTGAAGGTTGGGATAAAGTTCTCGGTTGGCGTAGTCCAAACTATGTTTATCGCCCATTCAACTGTCAAAGTCTTAAGTTATTACTCAAAAATTACCGTTTATCTGACGATATCGCCTTCCGTTTTTCTAACCATGGCTGGGCAGAATGGCCACTCACAGTGTCTAAATATCAACATTGGCTCGACATGGATTGCCTGCGGGGCAATTTAATTAATCTTTTTATGGATTTTGAAACTTTCGGCGAACATCAATGGGCCGACACGGGCATTTTTGATTTTCTTGATCGGTTTATCTCGTCATGGCTCTCAGAGTACGAAAATCAATTTATCACAGTTTCGGAAGCTTGCGAATTAATGTCGCCAATCGATGAAATTTCCATGCCCGAAACTATTACCTGGGCTGATACTGAACGTGATTTATCCGCTTGGCTTTCCAATTCTATGCAAAATTCTGCTATGCACGATCTCTATGCCATGCGCGATAAAATCCTAAATACCAATGATGAAGGTCTTATCTCCGACTGGCGTTACCTCACTACTTCCGATCATCCCTATTCGATGTGTACCAAGTATTGGAATGACGGCGACGTTCATGCTTATTTTTCTGCCTATGCCTCCCCCTATGAAAGTTTTATGTATTTTATGAATGTTCTTCGCGATCTCAACTATCGTATTTCAGAACACAAAAAATAACCCCCTCTCGGGGGTTTAATTTTTAGCGTTTCTTTTCTTTTACTTCGTTTCTGCCGAGATTTTTCTTGGTCTCTACAAAAAGCACATGCTTGCGAAGCACCGGGTCATATTTTTTAAGACTTAACTTGTCCGGTGTATTCATGGTGTTTTTCTTAGTATAATAAGCTCTCACACCCGATTCTTCCGAAACGAGCCCAACTAACTTACGTTTAGTATTATTCTTCTTTGCCATAACTCACGTCATTATATCACACTTAAACAGAAATGGCAAGGTCTAAAACCCTGCCATTTCGGTGATAGATGAAGATTAGGGTAATTTACCACTACCCTTACAATAGGTGCACTTGCGATGATATACGTCATAACCGGTGCCATCACAATGATGGCACTTTTTAGGTTTATACCCTAATCCACACTCTCCTACATGTCGATCATGCTCTCTTTCGGTCAATGATACTTTTCCGCATTTCGGGCAAGTCCAAGTCAATCATCTCACCACCTTTCTAATGTACTGTCGAGAATTATAATCTATTATGAAGCTTTTGCAAGCAGAAGCTCGATAAAATTCTTGATATCTTTAATCCCTAATCGGTTGTCCGCCGCTACAAAAATTTCCGCATCTTCCATAAAACTCAAATTGGAGACTTGTCGGTAAACTGCACGCATTAACTTCTCTAGATTTTTTTCATCTTCTGGACCAAATTCATAAATTTTATCATATACCTCTCCATCATTATCGGGAGTTACAAAAAGAATATGCGCTCTCTCCACTTTATATGATTGGTACTTAGGCGAATTATTTAGTAACAATTTATAAAATTCTAATTGCAACATGTATTTATAAAGCGTCGCATGTGATTGCCACTTTTCTTTATGATATCCACCTGTCTTAAAATCATAAATTTCAATAGTCTTATTTTTTTCATCGATGCATAAATGATCAATTTTTCCGGTAATCGGTACACCATAGACGTTTAATCTATCTGGTGCGAAATTTACTTCGGCTTTCCCTTTTCTTAGAATTTCTCCAAAAGCCCTCAGAGCTATGGTGAGACTTTGAAGACCTTTTTCGCGAATCCTTTGCAATAGTCCAACCGGCAAATCTTTTTTGTCTAATTCGGCCAAGAAAAATTTTAGAGCCTTTTCGTCCGATAAACCACAACTAGTGATAGCCTCAAAAGTCTTATGTATCAAATCGCCATACACTAGCGACTCATCCTCCGATTCAGGCGGTGCTTGTAAAATGTAATTTTTGAAAAAATCTCTCGGCCCAGCATACACTATATCTATAAAGGAAGTTAAACTTGATGCCGACATCCGCCATCTTGAGATTCGTTCCTGATATATCGTTTTCATGTCTGGTGTTGCTTGCACGTAGGGTAAAAACCAATTTTTCAGGTTATTTTCGGAATAACTATAGGCGCTCTCTTTATAATGCGTTTCAACTATTCCGGAGGGTATAAGGGGCGAAATTATTTTTTCACTACCTTGATATTCATTCAAATATTCAAGTCGTGCTGGTGATTTTTCATTAAAATCATGTAGAGAATTAGTGATATAAAGTGTATTCTTTGCCCGAGTTAAAGCCACATATAAAATACGTAATTTTTCTCCATCAGTAGTTCCGGTATGGCGAATTTGGGTTAAGTTTTTTGGCAAAGCAAGGAGATTATTGTTGCCTTTCCCCTTGCCCCAAGCCATATGATCTGCCGAAATTATAAAGACATGCGAAAATTCCAGCCCTTTTGCCTTATGGGCTGATAAAATCTGTACCGCTTCGTCCGATTCTCGATAAGGACTTACCAAATTTAGCGGCATCCCAGCAGTTTCGTAATCATCAATTAGCAAAATTAAATCTTTGAGTCGTAACTTTTTTTCACCAAAATGTTTAGTTAATTTTCCCCTAAGAGAAGAAAGTGATTCATATAAACTGAATGCCTGATAATCTCCAGCTCCTGTATAATATTCAAGATACGGCGACCTAAAGCCATTCAGTTCAGAAGCTCCAATTAAGTAGTCCAAAAAAACTTCTAAAGGTTCATCAAACGCTTTAGCCACGAGTGTTGAAAAAAAATCCATCACTTTTAAAATTTTTAAATTATCCGATTTTAAAAGCACATCAAACACGGATTTACGGTTGCTTCTAGCTTCCCCTACGGCTTTTATGACTTCAACCATTGATAAATCAAAGAACGGATACGACAAAACTTCCAGCACCGATACGCTTGGCTTTTTTTCATAGGCAAGTTCATAAATAAATCTAGCCAGAGTTAATATCTCATGGATTTTTTCATCTTCCAATAAATTGTCCTTTTTTTCGTAAGCAACTTTGATTTCTGAGTGAGACTTCAAAAATGGCAAAAATGGTATAAAATATTTTGTTTTATAAGATATAACTGCAATCTCATTTTGTTTAATACCAGATTTTATTAGCTTGGCAATCTCGCTTGCCACAAAATCATATTCCATTTCCGAAGATAAGAATTCATGTCGATAGATTTGAGATGTTTTTGGATTCGGTTGATGAGAAATAAGTTCTTTATCAGCAAACCTATCTCCAGCCTGGTTAATAATCTTTCTCGAAAAATCTAAAATTTCCTGCGTGCTACGGTAATTCTCAGTCAACGGGATCACATTTGCCTCATAATGTCTTTGAAAATCGATCAAATTCGTTGAAAGCGCCCCTTGAAATTCATAAATTGCCTGATCATCGTCACCTACTGCCATAATTAAAGGATTTTCATAATCGGTCAGCTCCTTAATGATTGCGAATTGCGAAGGGTTAGTATCCTGAAATTCATCTAACATTATAAACTGATAGCGTTCGGCTAGAGTAGCTTTAAAACCAGCATCTTCTCTTAACACCCTTGCTGCTTCCTCAATCATGTCATCGAAATCATATAATCCATTGTCTCGGAGATATCCATCGTAGTCGCCCATAATTTTTGCCAAGCTAATCAATTTTTTATTAGCTACTCGATCTTTTAATCTATAATTGCCATGAATATCCTTTTCAAAATATTTGTCTTTCCAATCTGACAAAGGTTTAATTTTTTCCATACTTTCAGCAACCACTATCGCCTCTTTCAGATCGCGCGCTAAACCGCCAATTGAACGTTCGATATTTTTTATAATCGTTTCGGCTTCAGTATATTGTTTTAAAACTTCCCAAATCGGTAAATAGGCAGCCTCATAAGATTCTTTAAAAACTCTTGGTACTATTTTTTTCAAAAATGGTGATACCGCTTCAGATAAAACTCGCGAATCTTCCAAATTTTGTTCTGCAATTCGTTTTAAATCTTCAGCATTCAATCCTGCTGATTTAGCTGACGAAATTACACTCACAATGTCTCTAACACTATCTCCTCGCAAAATATCATTGCCAGGTAGTTTTTCTTGCAGTTCTTTTACAATTTTGAATTGTGATACCTCATCGATTGCTGCGTCTAGTCTGCGTTCGTAATTTTCAGAATAATTTTTGTATTGCGCCAAAATATCTGAACCGAATGCATGATAGGTTCCAATGTTAACTTTTAACCCTTCATCCCCAACAATCGATTTTAGTCTCTCGCGCATATTTAAAGCGCCAGTCTCGGTAAAAGTTAAACATAAAATATTTTCAGGATTTGTGTCAGTATTTTTTAAAATATATACTACTTTTTCGGAAAGCAATTGCGTTTTTCCGGTTCCAGGACCAGCCAAAACCAAAAGTGGACCTTCTAAATATTCCACTGCTTGTTTTTGTTTCTGGTTCAAGCCCACAGCGCACTCTCCTTCATTAATTCTCGTAATAATTTCGCTTTTTTTGGCACTAGAATCTCTCCTTTTTTTATCTTTTTTAAGGCCGAAACTCCTTCAATCGTCTTTTTTGGCTGATGGTTAACGTTCGTTCGTAATTCTTGGCCAAATTCATAATTTCTGGAGGGATAATAACAGGTAATTTTAAGGTCACCCTCACCACAGGCCAATTTTACGGTTTCAGCGTTGGCTTCATTTGCTACTAGGATTCCCGCCATTTCTTTTATCGCCTCTTTTAGGAAAGCTTCATGCGCCTTAGTCCCAGGCTCCAAATTCCTCATTCCAGCTAAAATAGCATAAATATTTTTAAGACCACCACACATTAAAACGCCTTTTTTGTCGTTGGTTTTATCAAAACTTAAATAATCCGTAATAAACAAATCCCTTACCCAATCGTCTGTAACGGTTAACCTAGTGGTTTTGCCCGCTTTGATATCATCTGCAAAGCCCGGACCAGAAAGAACGGCATACTTTTTAAAGCTCTCAAAATACGCTTCACTTAACAATCCTTTTGTAGCCACCACCAATGGTATATTTTTTGGCAAATATGGCAAAAGGTACGGCGCAACCTCAGATGGTACAGCCAAAATTACAATTTTTGCGTTGAAAAGTACATCGCGAAGTCGCTCTTTTTCAGTTTTTGAATCATAATAATCAATATCGTAACCCTTTTTGGCCAAAATTCCACCTAGCGCTGTACCAAACGCTCCCGCGCCTAAAATCGCTATTTTCATAGGTAATACTTCTTCTTTCTGTGTTTTTTTACTGTCACTACGATAGCCGTCACAATCGAAGCCAAAGTCAAAATCATCAGTACCATAAACCAAATCGGGCAAATCAACACGTTTTTTTCAACCGTAGAAACTTTTCCATTATAATAAATCGTCTGACTGACCTTTACGACACCAATAGCCGGGAGATTACTAATATTTCGTGTAACCTGTTTAGTAGTTTCTGGCATGATGATTTCATTATATTGACCATTGTCCTCTTCAGTTGGTAAAATTACCTTTCCAGAAAATACATCTGAGATTTTAATGATAAAAGTGGCATCTTCGTGTATATTTCCGCCGTTTTCGATAACAGCACCGACCATAATGGGCGTCATTGTCGAAAAACCTGGCACATTATTTTTTATAATTTCACCGCTACGTACAGTTTCGCCAGCCACATTCGCATAAATAATACTCGCCATTTCAAAAACACTTTGTACCGCCACTCCATCGCCAGACTTTTGATCGCTGTCTGAAGACACCGCAATCGTTGCGTACTGACCTCCAGAAGGAGCATTCTCCGGAACCGTAATGGTAAACTCTATATCTTTTGAACCGTTAGGTGGCACTTTGCCAGTAGGTTCTAAAATTTTAATCCAATTTGTGATTATTGAACGATTGTAATTGGTGGTAAGATCTGCAGTATAATCACCCCCTACTACACCATATGGTGATATTGAAGCCTTATAAGCGAAGTCACTTGTTGCATCAACTGGGTTTACGACTGTAATCTTACCAGTATAAACCTTGCCTGGTTCTAAATAAAAACGTTGACTCATTGGCAAAATCGTAAAAGAATTGTTACCCATCATACCTCCGCATCATTTATTAAAATATTATAGCAGATAGTTATTCGGCTGACAAAATTTCACCTGTGCCATATTTAAGATGTAATAGTCTTTGATTTTTTGACCCTCTAAAGCGCAAGCTCAAATCTCTCTGGCTCAAAATAAACGGCCCATCGATTAGAGCATCGAGAGACTTTAGAAATTTTAAAGCATTACCGCCGTGCTCCATAATGATTTCGTAGGTAAAACCTGAAAAACTCCAAACATTCCAACCAAGCTCTTTTCGCACAAAATCTGCAATTTCCTTGCAAGCTTCTGGCTGCACAAAAGGTTCTCCACCACAAAAAGTTAGTCCCGCTTGGCCTCTAAAACTAGCCAGTTCCTTTTTGATGTCGTCAATCTTTCGTAAAATTCCAGCTTCATAATCCCATGTCTCGGGATTTTGGCATCCTGGACAATGGTTAGGGCAACCCTGCGTCCAGAGTACAGCCCTCAGTCCATCGCCATTCACTATATTATCATGTTCAAGTGGCGCAGAAACTCTAATGTAACCCTTTGGTGTTTCGAGTTCTCTAGCAATTTTTTCCAATGAAATTTTATGCCAATCAACCACTTACTCACCTTTCACACAGGATTTAATCTTTTCAAAAGGCAAATCACCTTCAAGCCTGCCGCAATGAGGGCATCTGTCGCCAGTAATAATACCCGAAAAACCACATACCGGATCGCGATCTACGGGATGGTTAACCGAACCATAACCAATCCCCTCATCATGCATTTTACGAATTACAGCTTCAAATGCTGCGATATTTTGCGATGGATCACCATCGAGTTCAATATAAGTGATGTGGCCTGCATTACAAAGATTATGATAAGGTGCTTCAATCTCAATTTTATCGAACGCCGAAATTGGATAATAAACCGGAACGTGGAAAGAATTAGTGTAAAATTCACGATCAGTTACCCCTTTAATTACACCATATTCTTTACGGTCAATTTTAGTGAACCGTCCAGCAATACCCTCAGCTGGAGTAGCAAGTAGTGAAAAATTCAATTTATACTTTTTACAATATTCGTCGCATTTTTCCCGCAAATGAGTGACAATGTCAAGTCCAAGTTCTCTTGAATCTTCGTCTTCACCATGGTGCTTTCCGGTCATGGCCACTAAGGTTTCAGCCAATCCAATAAAACCGATTGACAATGTTCCGTGTTTTATCACATCACGCAAAGTATCATTCCAGCCTAATTTCTCCGAACCAAACCAATTACCTTGCCCCATCAAAAATGGAAAATTTCTCACGTGTTGATTAGCTTGAAATTCAAATCTCTCCAGCAATTCGTCTTTAACTAAATCCATTTTTTCGTCAAGCTCTTTATAAAATCCCTCCCAATCCGCTTCTTTACGTTCGCCTAAACAAATACCATGCTTGATACCGATTCGCACTAAATTCACAGTGGTGAATGATAGATTGCCTCTTCCGGTTACGATGCCGTCAGATTCTGGGAAGACCGAAGCAAATACGCGCGTTCGGCATCCCATCGTTGCAATCTCAGTACGATAATCGCCTTTTTTGTAATATTTTAAGTTGTATGGTGCATCGACAAAACAGAAGTTCGGGAATAATCGCTTCGCCGAGACTTCCATTGACCTCTTAAATAAATCATAGTTTGGATCTTCAGGATTGTAGTTAATCCCCTCTTTAACTTTAAAAATCGAGATCGGAAAAATGGGCGTTTCTCCCTTGCCAAGTCCGTTATCTGTTGCCTCTAGTAAACACTTAGAAACAAGCCTTCCGGATGGTGAAGTATCAGTGCCAAAGTTGATTGAAGTAAAAGGTACCTGCGCGCCAGCTCTAGAATGCATCGTATTAAGGTTATGAACAAACCCCTCCATTGCTTGCAACGTTTCGCGTTCGACGTCGGCGTTAGAAGCTTCAATCACTTCTTTTGGCCATTTTGCCTTTTCTAATTTTTTATCATCACCATATTGGATGTCGTCTTTGACTTCAAGTGCAAGTTTTTTGCCAGTAAATTTATTATATTTATCTAAGTTCTTTTTTAAGGCCTTTCGGAATGACTTATCGACACCCGGAGCCATCGCATAGTCAAAATTAGGGATTGATTGCCCACCATGCTGTTCATTTTGGTTGGCTTGCAATAAAATAGCCGCAAGCGCGCCATAAGAGCTGATAGAATTAGGTGTACGAAGATGTCCATGCCCAGTATTAAAACCACCGTTTTCGAACAATACGAACGGATCGGATTGGCAGCAAGTTAAAGTACCAGTTGCGTAAAAATCAAGATCGTGAATATGAATATCGCCATTATCGTGTGCTGCCGCAATGTCAGGTCGGAGTAGTAAAGATTTAGCAAAAACTTTTGAGCCTTCCGCACCGAATTGAAGCATTTTTCCCATTGCCGAATCCCCATCGACATTGGCATTAGAGCGTTTTACATCGGAATCTTCCGAGGCATCTGCATGAGAAATTGTGCGATAAATCATCATTAAATCAGACTTTGCTTCACGACGCCTCGAACGTTCTTGGCGATATTGTATATATGCACGTGCCGTTTTCTTAAAAGATGACTCCATTAAAACTTCTTCGACAATATCTTGAATTTGTTCTACGTTGGGAGTCCTGGCAGTAATTTTTTCCTCCGCCCTTTTTAAGACTTTTTCGGTCAACGCCTTAGCTCTATCAGCCTTAAATTCCTCAGTAGCAAGGCCAGCCTTAGTAATTGCATCTGTAATCTTATCGGGATTGAATTTTGCAATCTTTCCGTCCCGCTTCACTATCCTTTTGAACATAATCAAAATACCTCCTTCATGTATCTTGTTTTGTTTGATATATGACCTTTTGTAGAATCTGTCGATCTTCAGTGGTAATGCTTTTTCGTTTTGACTCTACATTTAGCGTCTTATGTCTAATATACACCACTAAATATGGATTTACAAGCCTTTTATGTTAATTTATGTAAAAAATACAACAATCATTTCAAGAAGCCGTTGATAATACAGGATTCAGCTTCACGCTCATCCAAACCGAGGGACATCAACTTGATTAATTGTTCACTAGCGATTTTACCAATCGCTGCTTCATGAATTAATTCGGCGTCTTTGATTTTTGCATTTAAAGTCGGCGTGGCTTTTACCGTGGCTGAATTCATAATAATCGCATCACATTCAGAATGACCAAAACACTTGTTTTCGCCTGTTATTGCAAGATTAAATGTTTGTTTCGAATAGTCTCTTGCCACCGATCTAGAAATTACATCGGCTTTTGCATTTACTCCTAACAATTTAACGCTATAAGAACTCTTGGCCGATTGACGACCATGAGTTAAAAGCCTTTCATTAACTGTAATTTTGCAATTATTTCCAACATTTGCAATAGTTTTTCTGATTGTCGAATCTACTCCTTTAATCTGTTCAAGTTCAAGTGTTGCTTCACTATTTTCGTCTAGATAAACTTCCGTAACAGGATTTAAAATTTTACTACCATGCCCTGGGCCAAAACCATAATGTTTTTCTATATATTTAATCCTGGCATTTTTACCAATATAAAATCTGTGTACACCATCATGCACTGAATTTTGACCACCACAATTATAAATACCACAACCAGCAACAATCGTAACTTCCGCATTATCTCCAATATAAAAATCATTATAAACCACTTCTTTCAAGCCAGACTCACTGATAACTACAGGAATATGTACGGATTCGTTTTTTGTACCAGGTTTAATGACAATGTTTAGTCCACTTTTTTCTTGTTTTGGGTTAACCTCAATCATATCAGTAGATTTTCGGCCGATTGATTTGCCGTTTACTCTAAAGTTATAAGCACCTTCCGGAATTTCAAAAGAATCTCTTACCGCACATAAAATTTGTTTCTCTTCGTCCGTCAATTCCATTTCATCTCTCCTTCAAAAACGATAAAATCTTTTCAGGTTTTCCGTGCTTTATGATTTTACCAGATTCTAAAACCAAAATTTCATCTGTAATCTCTAGAATCTTTTCCTGGTGAGAAATTATAATAATCAGATTGTCAGGATTATTTCGCTTTATTTTTTTAAACACATTCTTTAGGGCACTAAAACTCCAAAGATCAATTCCAGCCTCTGGCTCATCAAAAATTGAAATTCGAGTATTTCTAGCCAAAACGGAAGCGATTTCAATCCGTTTCATCTCGCCACCAGACAGACCGCTGCTAATTTCGCGCAGAAGGTATTGATCGGGGTTTAGCCCGACCATTTTTAGATAAGAACCAACTTCTTTCGGATCATTACCTCCACCAAGTGCAATATCGATTAACTCGAAAACTGTAATCCCTTTGATTTTAACTGGTTGCTGAAAAGAAAAAGCGACGCCAAGACGGGCTCTTTCAGTTACAGTTTTTTTAGTGATATCAACTTTATTTAAAATAATCCGACCCTTAGTAGGCGTCTTTACGCCCATTAAAAGTTGCGCCAATGTAGATTTACCACTGCCGTTTGGCCCAGTAATAGCTACTAGTCCCGATTCAGGAAAAGCATACGAAAAATCATTCAAAATCATTTTAGGATTATCTTTCACCGAAAAAGAAACATTCTGCAACTCTAACATCCCTGTAATTATATCATAAAAAAGTTTTCATATGAGTCAAAATATAGTTGCTTTTTTATCAAAAAAGTAGTATAATATATGTAATGAAAAAGTTTAGTTACGTTTATATTGATATATTATTTTGTTGGATTATGCTTTTATCCTTTTTTATTCCTTCTGTTATATCAGAATATAATAATGTATTAACGGGCGCCTTTATTGTTGACTGTTTGCTCACTCTCAATGCAATCTTCATTTGTTATTTTTGGCTTAATGGGACAAAAGATATAATTTATGTCTTATATTACTATCTTAATCGAAAGAACTTATACGGCTATTCGAAAAAAATTGGAAGATCTAGACTCAAGAATGCTACAAAAAAAGTATTGTTAATATATTGTACTTGTGACGACTTTGAAGGATCTTCGTTGAAGAAGTGCCTAAAGCAATCTTATGAGAATGTCGAGACTGTTATTTTGGACGATTCTAAAGATAAAAAGTACAAGAATCTAATCGATGTTTTTGCCAAAGAATATAATATTAGAGTCGTTCGGCGGAGAAATAGAAAGGGCTTTAAAGCCGGTAATATTAACCACTATTTACGTAATAAGAGAAATTATGATTATTTCGTCATCCTAGATAGCGATGAAATTATTCCGAAAAACTTCGTCAAACAATGTTTGAAATATTTTGAGCATCTCGATAATGTTGGTATCGTCCAATGTACACATATTGCTACGAGAAACAGCACTCCGTTTATGAAGATGTTTCATATTGGCGTAAATAGCCATTGGCAAACATATCAAACAGTCAAACATCACAATGGTTTTATGTCTTTACTTGGTCATGGAGCCATGGTCAGTCGCGAATGCTACGAAGCAACTAATGGGCTGCCAGAAGTAGTCGCCGAAGACCTTTGCTTCTCAATTGAAGCAAGAAATAAAGGCTATTATGTTGCCTTTGCTCCAAATATTATTTGTCAAGAGGAATACCCAATTGATTATCTGGCATTTAAAAAACGTCATAGCAAATGGACACAAGGCAATTTTGAATTTATGAAAAAATATACGAAAAAAATACTGACCGCCGATATGACTTGGTATGAAAAATTAGATATTTTCCTTTTCACATATAATTTGCCTCTTACTGCATTGTTTTCATTATATATCATTATAAATATTGTCTTATTCCCGTCTTTAGGCTATGATCTTCATTATCCTGGTTGGCTATTAATTCCAACGATTATGTTTTTCTTCGCTCCAATGATTAACGATTTTATATCATGGTATACAAAAATTAAAAAAGCAGAATTCATTCGCTATATGTTTTTAACTTTTATGCTTTACGGTTCTATGTTATATCAAAGTATAAAAGCTTCATTTCTCGCTCTTATTGGCAAAAAAGCCGTCTTTATCGTCACGCCAAAAACAACTTCAAGGGTTAATCTGAAGAATGCCATAAAAGCTAATTTTGAAGAGATTATATTTGCAATTGCTATTGCTATGATTTCATTATTTTTCAAAAATAGCATATTACCAGTAATTCTTATTATATTGCCATCACTAAGTAGCGTTTACTTGACCATATACTCAAACCGTAAAAAGACAAAAACTAAGCGAATCAATAATCATAAACACTATAGGCGGATTATAAATTTTCGATAAATCGCCGACTCGTATTTTATGAAGCACAAAAAACTCGACCAGGGCCGAGTTTTTAGGTAGTTTTAGGAAAAAGATGACGATTTATATTCGTGCCAATCGCCTACGGGTAAAAATTCAGAAACGTCAGCACCGTCTTTGCATTTTTGTTCAAAGTTATCCCATGCCGACTGAGACATTTTATGCATAAAGTGATCGTCATGAAACTCGTACCACTTCATAAACATTTCTCGATTGGGAACAATGTGTCTGCCAGCTTCTGGCTCATTTACTTCAATCTTAATACGTTTTGATATAGTGTAAAGTAAATATTCGATAGGGTATTGTAATCTTTCGATTTCTTCCATTATCAAGTTATATCCCTTTTCCGAAATATAACCTTTAGAATAGTCCTTACACGTATCGTGAACCATGCGCCATGCCAAAAGCGTGATGGAATAGTATTCCAAGAAAAGCTCCCAGTCGGCCATTGTGGCAATTTTTTGAGGATCGTATCCTCCAGTGTCAAGGCCATAGATCCGTTCTTTCATATTCTAACCCCCCCCTGATTCTTCAAACGCAAATTTACAGTATAGCCACATTGTTTAAAATCGCCTATCTTTCTAAAACTTAAATGTTCAAGCTCAGCTATCTAAGGAAGAGCTTATCAACATAGTATACAACAAGTTTAGTGTTTTGTCCACTAAAAAATCGGCCAAAATGCCGATTTATATAAAATCTGGTGGGGCTTTATTCGCCAGGCTTTAACAGCACACGAGAAAGACTTATATCAAAAAATATGGTACAATGATAGATACAAAAGAATAATTGTGAGGTTATATATGAAAGAAATAAAACTTGAATGCTGGTCTAGACTGAAGACCTATAAGTGGTTCAAGACTTTTTCCAATAGTACATATGGCATGAATGTTCGATTGGATATTACGAAACTATTGGAGCATACGAGGCGACACGACCAATCCTTTTTTATTAATATGTTATATGTTGTGGTCACGGGGCTAAACTCCCTGGAAGAAATGCGAATGAGGTTAGTTGACGACAAACCTGTCGTATTTGATGATGTTAATCCGGCATATACTGTCATGACTAAGGCCGGAACATTCGAGAATGTTCGGCATAAAAATTGCCGAAACTATAGCAGTTTTTACAAAGTTGCATCGGAGTATATCGAAAGTGCTAAAAAGCAAAAACAAATCAAAAAAGGCAACTATAACCCGGAAAACTGTTATGACGAGTATTACATCACATGTATTCCATGGGTAGATTTTACTAATATTTCACATCCAATTCCTGATGACGTTCGCTCGCAGTGTATTCCGAGAGTTTGTTGGGGTAAATTCATAGAACAAAACGGTCGCTACGAATTAACACTAAATATAACCGTAAGCCATATTTTTGTCGACGGTTACCACCTCGCCCAAGCCTTCAATATAATTCAAGATCTACTTAATAATGCGGACGAGTTGTTGTCATAGAGACGGAAAATATCAATAAAAAATCGGCCTGTTGCCGATTTAAATACGTCTTGGTGGAGCTTAATTGACCAGGTTTTAACAATATACAGAGGAAATATATAAAATAATAAAATTATATGATAAAATACGATTATGAAAGATGATAATGCTAATTTTGAAGAACAAAATTCGATGCAGCAATCAACGATTAATAATCTACAACACAATTTTACAGATTCATCTCAAGTGGCATCATCATTAGGGCCAATGGCACAGGCTCAGCCGCCCGTTTCTAATACTAGTACAGACACGTTCATGCCATCAACCTTTTCCAGTGGCGCATCATCGTCTCAAGACTCCTTGCCGAATGGCGTAACACAAAAAATACCTGTTGATTTTATTGCAAATATAGATAAGAAAATAAAATTCTGGAAGAAGTTTTCTCTTATAATCGGGCTAATTACATTTTTTGGCTATATTATTGTTCTTATTGGCACAAATGTCTTGGCACATGAAACACAATTCGGATGGGTAGTCTTCATGATATTCGGTATGGCTTGGCAAGGATTGATTTTTGCATTATTCGTATTATCGTTGATCTCTCTTATAAGAGTGGCAGTCTTAAGCAATAAACGTAAAAAACATGTTTTTAAAGATTATGTAATGGTCGCTATAGGCTTATTGTTGATTTTTTCACCATATGAGATTAGCGGTGTTCTATCGTTTTTCAGAATATCATGGAATGAGGATAATAGCGTTTCCATAACCTTGAAGTCAAAAGACCCCTATTATTTAAGTGGAAGCAGCTCATGGGGCGCATGGGATAAATGCGCTAAAGGAGGAAAAACATCTAATGATCTAAAAAATGTCGATGTAGATGATTATTACAGTTATGTCGATGGCGCAGAAAAGCGAAAACTATTTGCGGCACAGCATTATGTAGAACAAATAGGAGAAGAAATAGTATGTCAGGTTGGGGAGTTTTATAAAGAAAATGGGCGATATCCAAATGAGGCCGAAATTGATAATTTTTCTTCAAATGCGATTAATGATGATATAAAAAAAGGAATATATAATATAAAGCTTGAAGTTGGGGATGAGCCAAATGAAAAAGACTTTACCATTCTCTTCGATAAAAACTGCACTAATAAAACGATAAAAGATGGTAATATTGTGGTACTATCACCGCTTTATGGCGATAGTGGTAGGTATTGTGTTTACAACGATATTGACGAAGTTTTAGAAAGTTTCTAAAATAAAGGGATTTAACGGACAAAATAATAGAGGTAAATTGTGGTGTTTGACATGTTTTTATTACAAAAATGGCATAAAAATAACCCTCTATACTAACGAGGGATTTAACAGACATTTATAGGTTATGGAATAGTTAAAAATTATTTTATAATCCGAATGGCGGGACTTAATTAACCAGGCTTTAACAATATTATAGGAAAGATGCATTAGGCGAGCTACAGAGCATATGAGCAAGAAAACACCCCCGTCAGCGAATGCTAACGAGGGTGTAAGGTGCAGGGTGCTATGGGTTAGTTGGAACAATCCATAACATCTTTTTTAAGTGCTGCAATCTGACCAGGCGTCATCTCGGAAAATAACTTGTCGATAACAGACTGATCGGCACCGGAGTCGGAAAAAACTTTCTTCATCCACTCCAGGAACGAATCATCGGCGAGCTTCTGAAGACGCTCTTTTGTTTCTCTTGCCCGCTTCAACTCCTGCGCGATAAACCCGACGCTTATTGCGGTTTCCAGGTCCGTAGGACCTTCCGGAAGGAAAAACTCTAATAGATCTCCCGAGGATCGGAATTCTAATCCCGGACCATTCACGAACTCGGTGAAAGGATCGTTCGTTTTGGCTTTGAAAAGAAACTCTCCAAAGTGCTGGAGAAACGGATCAGCTTCGCGACAACTCTCCGAAAGAGAGAGAGCGATCAACGTGGACATAGAAGTCCCGATCTTGACATGACCTTCTTTGAAGGCAGAGTCAAGTCCGCGCCGGATGATGTCCGTGTCACCACGAATAATCAGTTCTTCCATAGCGGAGACTGCGAGCAGGGTGCTCCCAATCTTTAAGCCGGTTTTGAACATCTCTTCGATGATCGATGTGGCGTAAATGGAAGCGTAGAGTTCTTTTACTTTAAGGTTCTCCCACAACATAGTCATACCTCCTGTGTTTCAAGCCCAAGTGGCTCTAGAATTTTGAGAGCGTAAGAAACAAGTTCCGGACTCTCTGTATTAAATTATATCATATTTCTTAAATAAATCAATAGATTCGGCGAATTTCAAAGAGCACACAATATTATGCGTGAGAAACATCGGGGGATTTAACCGACAAAATTATAGAGGTAAATTACGGTTTTTGGCGTATTTTTGCCACAAAAATGGCATAAAATAGCCCTCTATACTAACGAGGGATTTAACAGGCACTTACAGATATCGAAATAGTTAAAAATTATTTTATAAACCGTTTGGTGGAGCTTAATTAACCAGGTTTTAACGGTATACAAAAAACGAGCCACGAAAAAGCTAGATAGAAATTGCCATAAAAATGTTACAATGAGGGTATGAAGAATGAAATTGAAGCCCAGTTTTTAGATATTGATAAGGATGACATACGTTCAAAGCTAAAAGAAATTGGTGCAAACCTAGAAAAACCCGAAGTTTTAATGCGACGTGTCGTTTTCTATACCAGCGAACATTCTTTTGCTCGTGTTCGAGATGAAGGTGATAAAATCGTTATGACTTATAAGAATGTCAGTGACGATCATTCTATTCTCGGCACGAAAGAAGTTAATATTGAAGTAAAAGATTATGATGATGCAATTCTTTTTTTGAGGGGCTGTGGGCTTAAAACTAAAGCTAACCAAGAAACTAAGCGAGAAATTTGGAAGTTCGGCGAAGTAGAAATTTGCATCGATACCTGGCCATGGTTACCGACTTTCATAGAGATAGA
>JAEEGL013789185.1_pt1 | contig 41500 bp, 33 predicted proteins | sample 9134231 | NCBI WGS metagenome assembly JAEEGL01 (sample SAMN16246548, study PRJNA631951) | gut metagenome | biome: gut microbiome; feature: rumen; material: fiber-attached | host: Bos | place: Iran: Karaj | collected 2018-10
AGCTTATCTGCCACTATGGATACCTTGATGGAGGCGGACTTCCAGCATGGACACCTTATGGCGATACAAGCTCAATCAACCCTCTTACACAGACTGTTGCTGATATCGTAAGCAAGGCTGACAAGTTCGTTCTCTTCGGCGACACAGCTATGAGCGCAGATTCAGCTAACACATATCTTTCATATGTAGATCAGGTTTATGGATGCCTTCTTGATGGACAGCAGTTCATCGATGGACTTGCTAAGGATATTCAGTAATTAAAAATATTCCCTTCCTGCTGACCCTTACGGAAGGCAGGAGGGGAATTTTAATGTAGAACTACAAAACTGTTGTGGGGAGTTTTACAACATGAAGAATAAAAAAAGTATTGATATAAAGACGGCAGTTACCATTTTCCTATTTTTGCTCCCAAGCCTCCTTCTTTTTGTAAGTATTCTTATTGCCCCTATTGCTGTGTCTATTTACAGAAGTATGTTTGACTGGAATGGCTTTTCGGAGGGAACATTCATAGGACTGGCCAATTACAAGGAACTGTTTACCAATGGTTCGATCAAGTTCATGACTTCGCTCAAGAACTCTATGTTACTGGCATTTTTCTCAGTGTTTGTGCAGTTACCTTTCTCTCTGTTATTGGCTCTTCTTCTTGGAAGAAAGCCCAAAAAAGACCGCGCATTCCTGGCTATTTTCTTTATGCCGGTACTTATTTCAACTGTGGTAATTGGCCAGCTTTGGTTAAAAATATATAACCCTGATTACGGTCTTTTAAACAGATTTCTGGATGTAGTAGGTCTTGAAAGCTGGAAGCACGTATGGGTTGGTGATGTTAAAACAGCGCTTGGAAGTATCATAGTTCCTACAGTCTGGCAGTACATTGGTTACCACATGCTGCTTATGTATGCCGGAGTCAAGGGCGTTTCAATTGATCTTCGTGAGGCAGCAATGCTTGACGGCGCGACAAAATGGCAGGTTGATAAGTACATAGTTATTCCTATCATCAAGCCAATCATAAGAGTAAGTGTAATCTTTGCTGTAACCGGTTCACTTAAGACTTATGACCTGGTACGTATCCTGACTGAAGGAGGTCCCTTCCAGTCAACGGAAGTACCAAGTACACTTTTGGAAAATATGCTGTTCCTCAGAAACCGTTACGGAATGGGAAGTACGATCTCAGTTATGCTGATCGCACTTTGCTTTGCCTTCGCACTTCTGATAACTGCAGCATTTAGAGACAAGGATGAATGATATGGGAAAAAATGACATTGTAAATAAGGTAGATGAAAATAAATCAAATCCCTTTATGAAAGTCCTGATGTATGTATTTCTCGTCTTCTGGGCTTTGGTAAATATTTTTCCCATATATTTCATGTTCACTTTTTCTCTTAAGTCCAACGAAGAGATATTCGGAAAAAATATTATCGGCCTTCCTGAAAACTGGCTCTGGAGCAACTATACCACAGCTCTTAACACAGGAAGCATGGGATTATACTTTGTAAACAGCTTAATTGTAACAATTGCAGCTATTGCGATTTCTCTTTTTGCAGCAATGATGGCAACCTATGCCATTACAAGAATCAGGTGGAAATACAGTAAGCTCACCAACGCATTCTTTATGCTGGGACTTACAATTCCGCTTCAGGCATCAATCGTTCCGGTATACGTTGTGCTTTCAAAACTTCACTGGCTCAACAAATACTCAACACTTATAGTTCCTTATTCAGCTTTTGCGCTGTCCATGTCAATCCTCATCTGTACAGGATTCATGGTTGAGATTCCATATGCGCTGGATGAGGCAGCAAGAATTGATGGATGCTCACTGGCAAAGACCTTCTTTGTAATCATTCTGCCACTTATGAAGCCGGCAGTTTCAACAGTTGGTGTTTACTCATATCTTCAGTGCTGGAATGAGTTCATGTTTGCCAACGTATTTATTTCAGATTCAGCCCATAGGACACTTCCTGTAGGTATTAAGGCTCTGTCCGGTCAGCACACCACAGACTGGGGACCAATCGGAGCGGCACTGGTGATAGCCACCTTCCCGACTTTGATTTTCTATATTTTCCTCAGCAGAAAGATTCAGGAGAGTTTTATAGCCGGTGCTGTAAAAGGTTAAAAAATGTTTAGAGTAATGGGCTGCGTACTGGATACGCAGTCCATTTTTGTGTAAAATGTGAAGTATGGTCGGAGAAAAGTTATTGGGGAAATTAAATAGTGAAAAGAGTGGGCTCACATCGCTTTCAGTGCAGGTTCAGAGGGTATTTCTGGGCATTGTACTGGTAGTTGTTGTGGCCTTTTTGTTTTCCGGCTATTTCATAATTGCAAGGGAGAGGCTGGAATACAGTAAAAGTGAGTCTGAAAGTGTCCTTAAAACTCTTTCCAGCAACATACAGTCGGATATTGAGAGATACAAGGAATTATCGAGACTTATCAAGGCTGAGGACAGGCTTGTTGAGTTCCTTAGGGCAGATGTAAACCAGGTGGATATCAGCATGATAAACGATGCCAGATACGGCATCATGGATATTCTGAATGTTACTGAGGGCGTGGATACGGTAATTGTCATCCGAGAAGACATGATCATGCTGTCCACCAACAGATTTACCTATAAATATGACTACGATCTCATGAACTCTGATGAGTGGAGAAAAGATATATATGATGCCAAGGGAGGCGTGGTTATCTCACTTAACTCCAACGGCGTCGCCAAAAAACAGGGAGATAAACCTATGGTTACCATAGGTAGAGCGATATACGATATTGACTCCCAGGACAGAACCGGAATAATGCTTATGAATATCTCCGGAGCGATTTTCGACGTGATGCTGGCGCAGCTCCGTTACAACGATATCTGCATAATGGGCATTGACGGCACATTTATCGCGGGTAACAGGAAGTATGCAGATTACTTCGGCAGCTCTTTTACCGGGGAAAAGACTGTGCATAAGAGCGTAAGAGATTCAGGGAAAAGAATTCTGTTATCGGGCTGCAAGGTATCGGGACTTCCTCTGGTGATCCTAAGGGCGTCAGACTATGGAACCGGCGGAACACCTGTCAGGGTAATCATAGTTCTTTTGATTCTTCTTATTATTTTCCTGGCGGTGGCAGTAATTATCGGAACATTTATCAGGAAAAACATTACGGTGCCGGTTTACGAGCTGTCAGCTTCAATGGACAGGAACAAGCAGTCGGGTAATCTTAAAAAGATTGAGACTAAGATGCCAAACAGTGAGCTAGACATGCTTGAGAGCGACTACAACGACCTTATCGATCACGTAAATGAATTGATCGCGACCCTTGTGGAAAAAGAGAAAATCCTGCAAAGAGCTGAGCTAAGGGTCCTTCAGGAGCAGATAAAACCCCACTTTTTGTATAATTCCATTGAGACCATTGGGTTTATGGCGCTGGATGCCGGAGCTGACAAGGTGCATGATGCACTGGAGACCATGGGAAGCTTTTACAGAAACTTCCTCAGTAAGGGCGGAAGAGAGATTCCCTTCTCCAGGGAAATCCGCATAGTTAAGGATTATCTTTCTCTTCAAAAACTTCGCTACGGAGATATAATTGAAGACGAATATGAGATAGACGAGGCGGCAGAAAGCTTCATTGTTCCTAAGCTGATTTTACAGCCGCTGGTTGAGAACAGTATTTATCACGGTATCCGATTAAAGGGTGAAGCCGGTGTGATAAAAATTACCGGCAACATAGTAGATGGAGCCCTTCATATCATAGTAAGGGATACCGGCGTCGGCATGAGCCAGGAGCAGATAGGCAAGGTCCTTAGCCAGGATAAGAGCGACAGGCCGTCGGAAGCCGATTCCAGTTTCGGTTTATGGGGAACCATTGAGAGAATCAGGATTTACTGCGGCGTCAAGGACTGTGTTAAGATCACAAGTGAGATTGGGGAGTATACGGAGATCGAAATCATCATAAAGCAGCGCGAAGAACTTGCTGCTGAGTGCGTGAGAAAGTGATTCAAGAGTGAGGGGCAATCTTTGCGAATGCAAATTGGAATATTGCCCCGAATCATTTTCGACGGAGGAGAAGATGAATAGAAAGATACGTGTAATGGTAATTGATGATGAGGAGTCGGCAAGAAGGCTGATGAAGGCTGCCATTAAGTGGGAAGAGCTTGGAATGGAGGTGGTGGGCGAAGCTGCCAGCGGCATCGAGGCCATCAACATAATTGATGAGATCAAGCCGGACATCGCCTTTGTTGACATTTCCATGCCCTTTATGGACGGCATTGAGTTTACCCAGACTGCCACGGGCAGATATCCAAACCTTATCATTATTATAATGACAGCAATAGATCAGTTTGAGTACGCTAGAAAGTGCGTAAGTCTGCCGGTCTTTGACTATATGCTTAAGCCTATGGTCCGCGATGAGATAACCAAGGTTCTTGAGCGGGCAAAAGAGCGTATTTCCAAAGAGCCTGATTATTGGGAAGAGCAAAAAGAAAAAGCGGAGGCAGAGAGTCTTATGGATTCCCAGACGGACTCCGGTTCAATCGAGCTTATTGAGAAGTACCTTGAGGAGAACTTTACCGATTCAACATTAAATCTGGCTTTTATAGCCCAGCATTTCGGATTCAGTTCAAGCTATCTTTCCCGCAAGTTTAAGGCTGATACCGGGAAAAAGTTTGTGGAATACTTAAACGACCTTCGCATGAAGAAGGCCATGGAATTGGCCGTTACCGGAACGAAGATGTACCTGACGGCATCGGAAGTGGGGATTCCGGATCCGAATTATTTCAGCAGGTGCTTCAAGAAATACACCGGAATGAGTTATTCTGATTACGTTACAGAGAACAGCAAATGACATTTTGAGTTTCGACGGAGGAAAAATCATGTGGTATGAAAAAATCAAAGAGGGGGTAAGACGCGTACTTAAGGTTCACCCTGCATCTATCTGCGTCTTTCTTATTTGTTGCATTCTTGGGGGAATCAAGGCGGACTTTGGCGAATCCATAGGTAAGGGGATGGCTGAAAATGTCCTGCAGTTCATATTTCTTTTGACCGGTCTTGTAACACCGGCACTGGTGGTTTGTGAGGCAAACTACGCCTACAAGAAAAAGGCCGGCAAGATAGAGAGCCTTAAGGAAATAAAGAAGTCTCTTGTATACATTATTACTATAGTTATAGGCACTGTTATAAGTGGTATTTACGCCTATATCAGGTCTTTTATGTACACGGAGTATCGGAAGGCAGGCTCAGATCTTCGCTCTTTTAGCGACTACTTCGATCGTATCCTTTATGTATACCTGGCAGTCTGCATTCTGGGAGCACTGTTTTTCATGTACAAGAAATTCGGAGATTCCTTCGAAAAGTATGGGCTCAGGGCCTTCCTTGGCTTAATGAAGGCAGGACTTGTGTACGGGATCATACTTCTTGGCACTTTCTGTATCCTATGGGTATTTCAGGCCCTGTTTTTCGAACCTGATATCGTGTTCACGCTGTTGTATATTGTCTCCGGCCTGGTGGGATTCCCGGCTATGCTGATTGCTTTATCCATGCCGGATGAGAAGACCGGAAGGTTTTCAGGCGTTGTCATGGGCTATGTTTTCCCCGGAATTCTGGCAGTGGCCTTTGTGATTGTCTATGCATATATCATAAAGATACTGGTAACCTGGACTTTCCCATCTAATCAGGTGTTTACCATTGCGACAGCTCTTTTTGTATCAGGAATCGTTTTCTGGACTATGGCCCAGGGCTGCACTGAAGGTAAGATATACAGTGCACTGAGGGTGATGCCGCTTCTTTTTATCCCGTTTATTGTGATTCAGATTATGTGTCTTGCCATGAGAATCAGTCAGTATGGCATTACAACCAGCAGATATCTCGGAATCCTTGTTATCGTGTTTGAAATACTATATGAGTGTTACTACATACTCAAATTTATTAAGAAGGAAAGCCTCGGCGGATTCCTTATGCCGGTACTGCTGGCATTTGTTATAGTTTATTTCATCTTTCCGGGAATCAACGTGTATGCAGCAATTACCAACTCTCAAAAGGCAGTCCTTGAGTCATACATCGATTCACAGCTTTCAGGAGCAGGCACTGATTCCAAGCTTCTTGCAAAGGCCAGATCCGCCTACAGACAGATTGCGGAAAACGGCGGTCTTGAGGGCGAGAGATATCTGGATAAGCTTTATTCGAAAACTTCCAAGGACCAGGTTGAGACCATCCTTGATACAAAGCTAGGCACTGCTTCGGATTATTCAGAGGACAGGGTTTACTATATTTATACTGTTTACCGTCACAACGAAATTGATGTGGAAGACTACAAGCATTTCTGTTACTGCGAGAGCAACTTTGAGGAGGAGACTCCATCTCTTTCAAATGTTCCACTGACAATTACAAGAGAAGGAGAGGAACTTCCGGGGACTCTCGATATTAAGGATGCTGTTCACAGGCTGATAGAGTTTGAGAAACAGGGCGCTGATATGGAAGAGGCTAAGGTCGCTATTAAGGAGCCCATAAAGACTGACAATGGTATTTTCTACATCGAGTATATCAATTTCAATTATTATGAATTTGATTCAGAAAATGAGATAAAGGACCTTGCTATCGAGGGCTACTATTTTTACAATTGAAGCAATTAAGAATAATCGGAGGATTTTCCATGAAGAAAACAGATTTAAAGAACCTGTTAAATGACATGAGCCTTGAAGAGAAGGTTATGCAGCTGGTGCAGATACCCGGCAATGAGTTTGAGAAGGACGCGGCAGTTACAGGCCTTTCTGATAAAAAGAGCTCTGACAAGGTTAAAAAGCTTGCCGGAAGCACCCTTGGTGTATGGGGAGCAGAGAAGGCAATTGCCCTTCAGAAAAACTACATCAAAAATCACCCTCATCACATCCCGCTGCTTCTGATGTTAGATGTTATCCACGGCCACAAGACTGTTTTCCCATGTCCGCTGGGACAGGGCGCGACCTTTGAACCTGAGATAGCAAGAAAAGGCGCCGAGATTCAGGCTAAAGAGGCTTCTTCAGAGGGCGTTCACGTTACTTTTTCTCCAATGGCAGATCTTTCAAGGGATGCCAGATGGGGTAGAGTTCTGGAGTCCACCGGAGAAGACAAGTATTTGAACGGACGTATGATCAGTGCCATGGTAGAGGGTTATCAGGGCAAATCTCTTAAGGATAAAGAGCATATTGCATCCTGTGTCAAGCATTTTGCAGCTTACGGCGGAGCTGAAGCGGGCCGCGATTATACAAATGTTGAGCTTTCCGAGCATACTCTTCGCGAGCAGTATCTTCCTGCCTATGAAGAAGGTATAAAGGCGGGCGCAAGGCTTGTCATGACATCCTTTAACACACTTAACGGAATTCCTTCATCAGGCAATAAGTGGCTTATGAGGGATATTCTCCGTAAGGACATGAAGTTCAAGGGAGTTCTTATTTCAGACTGGGCAGCCATTGCAGAGATGGTGAACTGGGGCTTTGCAACAGATATGAAGGAAGCGTCAGAGCTTGCGATGGCGGCCGGTGTTGACATCGACATGTGTACAGGGTGCTACAGCGGTAATCTCCTGCAACTGGTAAAAGAGGGCAAGGTTTCCGAGAAACTTCTTGATGAAGCGGTTATGAGAGTGCTTGAACTGAAGAACGACCTGGGACTTTTCGAGGATCCTTATCGCGGCGCATCCGTGGAAAAGAGCCTTAAGCTCTGCCTATGCGACGAGCACAGAAAGGTTGCAAGAGATGCGGTAAGGAAGTCACTGGTTCTTTTGGAGAACAAGAATAAAGCACTTCCGCTTTCCGGTGGGAAGATTGCATTTATCGGACCATATATTGACGAGAAAAAGATACACAGTTCCTGGGCTATTTCCGGAGATCCGGAAAAGAACGTCACCATTGAGGAAGCAGCAAATGCACTTTACGGCAAGAGCGACGTGAAGGTAAAGTTTGCAAAGGGCTGCAACATGCTTCTTAATAAGACTGAGATTGGTTTTGGAGCGTATGAAGCTGACGATAAGAAGAACAAGACTCTTATTGAAGAGGCGCTTAAGGCTGCAAAGTGGGCGGATACTGTAGTTCTCTGCCTGGGCGAGGATCTGGGCCAGTCCGGAGAGTCCACAAGCCGCGTGGATATTACTATTCCCGCTCCGCAAAAAAAGTTGTTCAGAGCTGTAAGCGAGATTAAGAACAAGAAGATCGTAACTCTTATCTTTAACGGAAGAGCACTTGATCTTGAGGATATTCCGGACAAGAGCGACGCGGTGCTTATCTGCTGGCGTCCCGGTACTGAGGGCGGAAACGGAATTATGGATGTCCTTTCAGGAGCATATTCACCTGAAGGCAAGCTTTCTATGAGCTTCCCATGGGCTTCTGCACAGGAACCTATACACTATGACCACTACAACACAGGAAGACCAAAGCCCAAGGAGGGATTATCAATCTTTTCCTCAAGATATCTTGACTGCCCTAACGAAGCCAGATATCCATTTGGCTACGGCCTGACCTATTCTTCCTTCGAGATTTCAAAGGTGAAGCTGTCAGGAAAGACTCTTTCCAAGAATGCCGGCAGCAGTTCTATTGAGGCCAGTGTAACTGTTAAGAATACCGGTGACGTGAAGGCTACCCAGACGCTGCAACTTTACATCAGAGATATTGCAGGCAGCAGGGTAAGACCGGTAAAAGAGCTGAAGGGATTCCAAAAGGTTACTGTAGAACCCGGAAAATCCAAGAAGGTTTCCTTTAAGATTACTGAGGATATGCTTCGCTTCTTTACAATAAGAAATAAGTTCGAGAGTGAACCTGGTAAGTTCACAGCCTTCATCGGAACTGACTCTGAGACAGATAATGGTGCAGAATTTGAACTTATCTAAAACCAATGGTTCCATTTAGTACGAATATTGTGATATATTAGTTTTATGATTTAATGCGTTAAAGGACTAACATTGTTGGGAGGAACGGTATGTTTGCAAATTCGTTTTGGGCGTTGGTGCCTGCAATCATTGCAATTGCGCTTGCGCTGATCACCAAGGAAGTTTATTCGTCATTGTTTTTTGGAATTATTGTTGGAGGACTTTTATATTCATCCTTTAACATTGAGGCAGCTATCCAGCACGTTTTCGTTGACGGAATGATAGCACAGCTCTCAGACAGCTGGAATGTGGGTATCCTGATCTTTCTGGTAGTGCTGGGAACCATGGTAATGCTGATGAACAGGGCAGGAGGCTCCGGAGCCTTTGGTAGATGGGCTGTTGCTCATGTTAAGACCAAGGCAGGTGCCCAGCTTGCAACTATTCTTCTTGGAGTGCTGATCTTTATCGATGACTATTTTAACTGCTTGACAGTTGGCTCTGTTATGAGACCACTCACTGACAAACACAAGATATCCAGGGAAAAGCTTGCATACCTTATAGATGCCACAGCTGCACCGGTCTGCATTATTGCCCCGATTTCATCCTGGGCAGCTGCAGTTACCGGATTTGTAGATGGCGCAAATGGTCTTACTCTTTTTGTAAGAGCAATTCCGTATAACTTCTATGCGTTATTGACCATCGTAATGATGATCACGCTTACTTATACCAAATTTGATTACGGCCCAATGAAACTTGCTGAGCTTAACAGTAAGGCAAACGGAAGTGCACCTAAGAGAGCTGAGCATATAAGCCCAACCGGTGCTGATGATCAGCCTACACCACCTGTTTCCAACAAGGGAAAGGTTATTCACCTGGTACTTCCGATCGTTTCACTTATTGTCTGCTGTATTATCGGCATGATCTATACCGGAGGATTCTTTGAGGGTGAGAACTTTATCGACGCGTTCTCCAATTCAGATGCTTCTGTTGGTCTTGTATACGGCTCTGTTGCAGCTCTTTTGATAACTATAGTGTTCTTCCTGGCTACAAGAGTTCTGTCCTTTACAGAGTGTATGAATGCCATCCCTGAGGGATTTAAGAGCATGGTTCCGGCTATCCTGATACTTACCTTTGCCTGGACTTTGAAGGCTATGACAGATTCTCTCGGCGCTGCGGATTATGTAGCAGGCCTTGTTGAGGGATTTGTAGGTACAAGTGTAATGAGCCTTCTTCCTGCAATAGTATTCCTTGTGGCTGTATTCCTTGCCTTTGCAACAGGAACCAGCTGGGGAACCTTTGGAATTCTCATTCCTATTGTAGTAGGAGTATTTGGAGCGGATCTTAATAATGAGCTTATGATCATAGCTATTTCCGCATGTATGGCAGGCGCTGTCTGCGGAGACCACTGCTCACCGATTTCCGATACCACCATCATGGCAAGTGCCGGAGCACAGTGTGACCATATCAGACACGTATCAACTCAGCTTCCATATGCAATGACTGCAGCAGGCGTATCTTTCGTGGCATATATAATTGCAGGATTTGCAAGAACCTGGTTCATTTGCCTGCCTGTTGGAATCGCCCTGATGATAGCAACTATCTTTATAATCAGGGCAGTGACTTCAAAGCAAAGCTGATACTTTACAAAATAAGAAAAAATAAGCATCCATTCTCTGTGAGATTTCATCACAGGAGTGGATGCTTTTTTATTGAATTAGGAAAACCTATCCCAGTTTTCCGCTAAGTTCCAGCATTCTGGAGAAGTAGGTCAGATCGGAGAAGTCGGTTTCCGCAAATCTGCAGGCGCTGTCGTTATTGCTTACGTACAACAGGTAGCCTCCCTTTGGAATATTTCTCATATAGTAAACTACAATGATCCTGAAGCTGTTTAGGATCATGAATTCCGAGAACTTTAGGTAATTCTCCTTCTGAAGGTCATACATGTTTACAACCTTGATGGGGTAATTTTCAAAGAGCGGTTGAAAGTCTTCCGGATTCAGTGATGAAAGATCAATCTCGGTATTTTCTCCGCTGCTGGTAAGACCAAAGCTGCATTTCCCGGTTTCTTTATCAATGATATAGATTTCATCCAGGGCATAAGCTTTTATGACTTTTTCAAAGGCTTCATCCAGAGAAATATCATCTTTTAACAGGAAACCGGACATCAGGTCCATAATAAGTGTATTCTTGGTCTTGTTCTGCATTGTGCGCTGTGACAAGGTAACGACTTCGGTTTCATCAGTAATCTTTCCATGGACTGAAGGGGTGTAAATGATATATCTGTCGCGACCCTTGGCTTTGGCTACGTACAGCATCTTATCGGCCAGTTTGAACATTTCTACATAGTTGGCCGCATGATCGGGGAATAAGCCTCCACCGAGAGAAGTGGTGATGGTAAAGTTATTATCCTCATCCGCATATTTTTCCCTGACCTGATATCTTATTTCCCTTAGCACTTCGCGGAGTTCAGGTTCCTCGTGGATCTTTTCAAGAACAAGAGCAAATTCATCTCCGCCGATTCGGCCTACAACGCCTTTGTCACCGACGCAATTCTTGGCTATCTGCGCTACTTCAATGATTACGTCATCACCCTTCATATGTCCGTAGGTGTCATTGATGGATTTAAAGTTATCAACGTCCATCAGGAAATAGTAGAACTGCTTCTTTGGAGATTGCTCCATCAGCTTTTTGGCGTAATCGGTAATGGCAGTTTTTGACAGAACACCGGTCATATCGTCGAAAAATCCCTCGGCACTATCCATTTCAGTGGTCCGAAGGTCATAGATATCCAGTCTTATAATGGAAGTATCATGCTTTGACCTGTGAGCCTTGGTAGCCATCCAGTTATATACGCCATCCTTATCCAGCATGCGAAAGCATATGTGGATAGTATCACCGGCGCTGATCTTAGGCAGTTCTTCTTTCACAGTGACAAAGTCATGGTCTTGGATGATACTTTCTATGCAGGCGAGCTCTTTTTTTCCAATATAATCATATAATTCATCGTTACAGATGAGAGCTTCAAAATTATTATTCGTTTCGATGTATAAATGTTTGATCATTTTATGGACTCCTTGTGCCCCATACACAATATGATTATACACTTAATAATGTACATTTATAATCACAATGCGAATAACTTTATAGCAATTTAAGAATGTTTGTTAGCACTCTATTGAAGTGAGTGCTAAATTTTTATTGACTTTTGGTTCTCCTGGTTTTAAACTTTTTAAAGTAGGCATCTGGCAAGGGATTTTTCTTTGTCCGGTGAACTTTAGAAGATGATAAAAAGGAGTGAGAACTATGACTTCAAAAAGGGGTAATCTTTCAATCAACAGCGAGAACATGTTTCCGATTATCAAGAAATGGCTGTATTCGGACCATGATATTTTTTACAGAGAAGTAGTTTCTAATGCATGCGATGCTATCACCAAAATCCGCAAGATGGATATGATGGGGGAGTATCAGCTTCCTGATGGCTTCAAGCCTCGTGTAGATATTATTCTTAACGACAAGGAAAAGACTATCAAGATCGTAGATAACGGTATTGGTATGACAGCCGAAGAGGTTGAGGAGTACATCAACCAGGTGGCTTTCTCAGGCGCTACAGATTTCCTTAACAAATACAAGGACAAGGCCAACGCTGACCAGATAATCGGTCACTTTGGACTTGGTTTCTATTCAACATTCATGGTATCTGATTATGTAGATATCGATACACTTTCATATAAGTCAGATGCTGCATCAGTACACTGGACCTGCGATGGCGGTTCAGATTTTGAGATGTCTGACGGCGACAAGAAAGAAGTGGGTACAACAATTACACTTCATCTTTCTGAGGACTGCCTCGAGTTCTGCAACGAGTACAAGGCAAGAGAGGTTATTGAGAAATACTGTTCATTCATGCCTTACGAGATCTACCTCTCAAGAGAGAATGAAGAGGGTACAGAGACTATCAAGGAATCCGAGAAGCGTGAAGACGATATCGTGATCGAAGTTATCGAGCCTGAGAAGAAGGACGACAAAAAGGCTGATGAGGAGGCAAAAGAGGAGGAGAAGAAGCTTAAGATCAAGAGACGTCCACAGCTTCTTAATGACATTCACCCTCTTTGGGCTAAGACTCCTAAGGACTGCACTGATGAGGAGTACAAGGAGTTCTACAGAAAGGTATTCCGGGATTACAAGGAGCCTTTGTTCTGGATTCACCTCAACATGGACTATCCTTTTAACTTAAAGGGTATTTTGTACTTCCCTAAGATCAACATGGAGTTTGAATCAATTGAGGGGACAATCAAGCTTTACAACAACCAGGTATTCATTGCCGACAATATTAAGGAAGTTATCCCTGAGTATCTGATGCTCCTTAAGGGCGTCATCGACTGTCCTGATCTTCCTCTTAACGTATCAAGATCAGCTCTTCAGAACGATGGCTTTGTAAAGAAGATCTCAGAGTACATCTCCAAGAAGGTGGCTGAGAAACTTGCAGGTCTCTGCAAGACTGACAAAGAGAACTATGACAAGTATTGGGATGACATCAGCCCATTCATTAAATACGGTTGCCTTCGCGATGACAAGTTCTGTGAGAAGATGACAGACTACATCCTCTTCAAGAACCTTGAAGGCAAGTACCTTACAACCCCTGAAGCCCTTCAGATCAACAAGGAAGCCGAGGAAGAGGCTGCTAAGGAAGAGGCTGTAGATGAGAATGGACAGAAGGTAGAGGCTGAAGTTGTAGACGCTGATGGCGAAGCTGCCAAGGCAGATGACAAGAAGGAAGAGGAAGATAAAGAGCCTCGTACCATCTACTATGTAACCGATGAACAGCAGCAGAGCCAGTACATCAAGATGTTCAAGGCACAGAAGATGGAAGCCTTCATCATGAACCACAACATTGATGTGCCTTTCATGCAGCAGCTGGAGTCCAAGAACGAGAACAAGATCCGATTCGCAAGAATCGATGCAGATCTTACAGATACCTTCAAGTCCAGAACTTCCAAGAAGGCAGCAGCTGAGCTTGAGGAGAAGGAGAAAGAGCTCTCCGAGAAGATCAAGAAGGCACTTAAGAATGACAGGTTGACAGTTAAGCTTGAGAAGCTTAAGGACAAGAAGCTTTCTTCAATGCTTACTGTATCTGAGGAATCAAGACGTATGGCAGAGATGATGAAGATGTATGCCATGAACGGAATGAGCATGGGAGACTTTGGAAACGAAGGTCAGACACTTATCCTCAATGCAAATCATCCTCTTGTTGAGTATGTAATGGAACATGAGGACGGCGACAACACCAAGACAATTATTGAGCACCTCTATGACCTTGCCCGTATCCAGAATGCACCGCTGGAGGGCGAAGCAATGAGCAAGTTCATTCAGAGAAGCAATGAGATCATGATGATCCTCACAAAATAACAGTTTAATAGCGCGTATTTTGCGACCCCGCTGCTTGCAATAACGGCAGCGGGGTTTTATTATAAAGCTACTAATTGAAGTGAGGATGAGTATGGCGGATAAAATTGTTATGGGGTATTGGGATTGCCCGTATTGCGATTCAAAGGGAATCCCAGGTACAACCTACGACTGTCCTAATTGCAGGAGACAGCGTGGTAAAGAAACCAAATTTTATATGAAATCCGGGAAAGTAGAGTATGTTCCGGGGCATAAGGTTATCGGTGCGGACTGGTATTGTGAATACTGCGGAGCTTTGAATACAGCCGGCAGGGATACCTGTGAGAACTGCGGATCCAGAAAAGACGACAGTAAGGACGACTACTTCTCTGTACAGAAGAAAGAAGAGGAGAAGAAGAAAAAAGAGGAAGAGCAGAAGAAAGAAGATTTCAGCCCTTCTACTTATAAAAAGAAGACCTCCTCTTTTAAGTTCTATTCTAAGCTGGTCCTTATCGGTCTTGGAATAATCGGATTTTTGATGCTGGTATCCTGGCTCAAGGAAGCAGCAAGACCAAAGGACTGTACTTTTGAGATTCAGAAGCTGACCTGGGAAAATACTATTGAGATTGATGAGAACAAGACCTTCGTAGAATCCGGGTGGAGCCTTCCGTCAAATGGCCGGCTCCTATATACCAATGAAGAGGTAAGGACCTACAATCCGGTTCTTGATCATTATGAGCCGGTGACCAAAACAAGGCAGGTTCAGAGCGGAGGCCATTACGATTACAGCTATGTAGATAATGGCGATGGTACATTTACACAGGTCTCAAATTTCGTACCGGATTACACAACCGAGTATTACACTGAGGATGAGCCGGTTTATGTACAGGTTCCTGTCTACGACACCAAGTACTATTATGAGATAGATAAGTGGGTCCATGAGAGAACAGAGACCACGTCAGGAGAGGATAAAAACCCTGTGTGGGCGGAGCTTAACCTGACTGAAAATGAACGAATCGATACAAAGAAGTCCAAATATGGAATGGAAGGAGTCCTCCAATACAGGAGCTTCTGGTCTACCAAGAAGAGAAATGCTTCCTTTGAAATCAGGGAAGAGTGGTGGAAATCAGTAGAAACCGGTCAGACAGTGGCGGTTGACATTGAAGATGACAGAATTACCGGACTTCGCGCTATAAATTAAGTCGGGAATGAAAATATCATATCTGCAAAAACGCTGGAAACAATAATAACAGCCTCCGAGAAGGATGAAAAAACGTCCATTCCGGAGGCTGTTTTATGTTTTGTATTTGAATTATGCTATAACCGGGCACTGACTTACAGCGGGAGCATCATTTCTTCAGATAGATGTTGTAATACATGGCTCCGACACAGATGCCGCCACCGATGATGTTTCCAATGGTTACAGGAATCAGGTTGGTAACAAAGTATCCAAAGAAGGACAGCCCTTCTGCCGGAACTCCATAAAGTGCTGATGCCAGCATTCCTGCGGGGATAAAGTACATGTTGGCAACGCAGTGCTCAAAACCGCCTATGATAAAGAGCATTACAGGAAGCCAAAGTGCAAGGACTTTTCCGGCAAGTTCGTCTGCTGCGAAGGCACACCAGACTGCCATACAAACCAGTATATTACAAAGGATTCCTCTGAGAAGACCGTCTGAAAATGAGATGTTAGCTTTGGTAACAGCTGTGTTAACTACTGCTGTTGCCAGGTTTCCGCCATCGAAACTGTAGATGTGGCTGAAGGCAGCAAGGGCAGCAATTATAAGCCCTCCCAGCATGTTTCCAAAATATACTAAAACCCAGTTTTTAAGCATTCCGGCGAGCTTGGCTTTTCCGGAGAGAACAGGAATCATTATAAGGCAGTTTCCTGTAAAGAGCTCGGCTCCACCAACGAGAACCATAAAAAGACCTATTGGGAAAACTACAGAACTTACCATCCTGGCAGATGATGGGTCCGATGCGCAGCAGGAAGCTATCTGGCTTCCAAGGCCGCCAAGGGCAATGAATGCACCGGCCATAATACCAAGTAAGAAAGTTTTACCCGGAGCGAGTTCAGTCTTTCCTTTTCCGATTGATTCGTATTTAACGGCGATTTCTGCAGGTGATTTCATATTCGTATTTCCTTTCCGTACTTCATTGAACTGCTGCGAAGAACAACTTCTTTTTATACATTATATAGTACAATAACTAATGCAAAAACACAATATATTGTATCTGTAAGTTTATGACTAACAAGAGGTCTGTTTATCGCAAACGAATAGATTTTATAAAATATTTATATTATTATCAAGATTATTTCGCAAAATTAGCGGATAATGTTTAAAATGGGCGCCAAAGATAACGTTTAAGCGCTGATTATTTCGGTGTAAAATGTATTAATATAAGTGAATTTCTTTACAAATAAATTTCTTGTGGCATAATCATTAAAGAACTTGTTTTGGAAACTATTTTTACAATTGGTTTTGTGAGCTCCCATCACATGTGGGGTTTTGGGAGAATATGATATTTGAGGAAGTGTTATGAAGAAACTTGTTGAGATCAAGGATGTATGTAAGATATACAATCCGGGGGAAAATGAGGTAAGGGCTCTTGATCATGTGAGCCTTATCATCGGAGAAGGCGAGTTCGTCGCCATCATTGGACAGTCCGGTTCAGGAAAATCCACTCTTATGAATATGCTTGGATGTCTGGATACACCTACCAGTGGCAAATATTTTTTGCATGGACAGGATGTATCGCATATGACTGATGATGAACAGTCTGACGTCCGCAATAGGGAAATAGGCTTTATCTTTCAGGGATTCAACCTTATTCCGTCACTGACAGCTTTGGAGAATGTAGAGCTTCCGCTAATTTACAGAGGCGTCGGAAAAAAGGATAGAACATTGCTTGCTATGAATGCTCTGTCAAAGGTTGGCTTGGGACAGAGAATGACACACAAGCCTAACGAGATGTCCGGTGGACAGCAGCAGAGAGTTGCAATAGCCAGAGCTATTGCACAGGCACCACCTATACTTCTTGCAGACGAGCCTACAGGTAACCTGGACTCAGGTTCAAGTAGAGAAATCATCAGTATTATAAAGAAACTTTATGCCGAGGGTCGAACAGTAATCATAATCACCCATGACCCTGGAATAGCCAAACAGGCAAAGCGAATAATAACAATTTCGGACGGACAGATCGTCAGCGATATCATGAATCCGGAATATAAGGAAGCATAATAAAGTAACATTTTAGAATAGGACATAGGGAGGAAATCATGGCACAGGATAACGAGATCAAGACCAGCTCAGAGAACACTGAGGTAAAAGAAGTAGAGACACCTAAGACTGAGCTTAACACAGTAGATACAAAACCGCAGACTCCGGTTTACGAGGACTATGAGGCTAATGAGATTGCCAAAAAGCCCAAGAAGAAATTCAAGAAAAGATATCTTGCCATAGGAGCAGCAGTGCTTGTAGTTGGAGGCGCGATTGCAAGCCGCTTCCTTAACAGCGGAAACAATCTTGTTTATGTAACAACTCAGGAAGCAACTCTTGGGACAATTGAGAATGTGCTTTCAATTTCCGGAACAGTTCAGAGTGCTGAAAGTAAGACATATTTTGCAGAAACCAATGCCAAGGTTGCGGAGATTCCTGTAGAAGTTGGAGATAAGGTAAAGGCCGGTGATACTCTCTGCACCTATGATCAGGAAGAACTGGATCTTGCAAGACAGACAGCTGAGCTTTCCATCAAGCAGGCAAAGGGCAGCTATTCAGCAAACTTCACAGGCACTGCAGCAGCTGACAGAGAATATGCACAGGGCATGAATGCTCAGCAGATCAATGAGAGAGTAGATGCCATTACTGCTCAGATTGATGCAATCAACAATCAGATTACCGAAAAGCAGGCTCGAATGAATCAGACTCTCACAGATCTGCAGAAGGTTCAGGCAGATCTCAACCAGAACGGTATTGCTGACAGCAGTGAGGGACTTTTTGAGAACAACGGAAGTGACAGTTATCTTTACAGAAACGAATCCGGAAACAAAGTGGACGGTGAATACACAGAGCCAACTCCTGAAGACAGACAGATGTCACTTGCTGTCCAGCAGTCCATTGCTGATGTTCAGTATGCTCTTTCCAACGATCCTGAGATTCGCGGATGGAACAACCAGATCACAGCTCTTAACGAGGAAAAATCCCATCTTCAGACTGCCAAGGCATCACTTTTAAACTCAGGACAGATTGCATCTGCCAAGGCACAGCTTGATTCAACAGAGCTCTCTCAGGAAGATACAATTGCTAGGATCGATGAGGCAAAAGAGGGAGTGAAGGCGGATTTCAATGGCGTAGTTTCTTCAGTAAAGGCAGTTGAAGGCCAGAGCGTTCAGACCGGAACCACACTCTTTACCCTGGAAAATCTTGATGATGTTGAGGTTGCAATTCAGGTTTCAAAGAGTGATCTTCCAAAGATTTCAGTAGGTCAGCAGGTTGACATCACAATAAACGGCAATCCTTATAACGGAGAGATCACAAAGATCTCAGGAAATGCTGTTAAGAACAACAATGGTGTAGCAGTGGTAGATACAACTATTAAGGTTAAGAACCCTGATTCAAACATCATTCTTGGTGTTGAAGCCAGCAACAAGATCCACGCTCAGAAGGCTGAAAACACTCTTGTACTTCCTTATGAGTACATCAATACAGACTCTGAGGGCGACCATGTTTATGTGGTTGAGAACGGTGTAGTGGTTCGTAAAAATGTAACTCTTGGCATTACTTCAAGTACTGAGGCGCAGATAGTAGATGGCCTCAGTGCAGGAGAAGCAATAATCACTTCAGATACAGAGTTTTTGACTGAAGGCATGCCTGTAGCTGTAGCTGAATAATACTGAATGAATCATACGTAATTTGTTGGAGACATGGGAAAACTAGGCGAGTATTTTAAAAGTGCAATTAAACAGATAATAGGTAACGGATACAGAACCCTTATGACCATGCTGGGCATTATCGTGGGTATTGCTGCGGTTATCGCGGTTGTTGCCCTGGGTAATGGGATGACCCAGTTTGTTCAGAGTCAGCTCAATGGTATAGCGGGAAACTATGGAGAAGTATATGTTGATTCCTCCAAGACTTCAGAGAAGATCACCCAGGACGATATAGACTTCCTCGAGGAAAACCTTACCGATATCTATGGGGTTTCACCTCAGATGACCGGATACGGAAAGGTAACCGGAAACAGAGGTACCTTTGAGACCCAGGTTATAGGCGGAAGCCCGGCATTGGAGCATATGCTCAGTAACGGTATAATCAAAGGCCGCTACTTTAATAAGCAGCAGGTGGACGGTAGCCAGAGAGTCTGCGTAATGTTAAGGGATGATGCGAAGAAGATCTTTGGCACGGAAGAAGCTATAGGAATGGAGATTGAGCTTACCTTATGGGGCAAGACTGCCACCTATAAGGTAATTGGTCTTAGAGACAGTATGAACAGGATGTATAGCTTCCTTATGGAGGGCCAGGATTACGCTGCCCAGATTGAGGTTCCGTACACTGCTCTTGGTGCAGACTTTGATTATTACATGGAAGACTTTTACAGTATTCTTCTTTTTGCTGATCAGAGCGTGCTAAATGATAAGGTTAATGAGGCAAAAGATATTCTTACAAACCTGCATGGCCTTAGAGGAACTAAGGCTATTACAGCATATTCCATGGCGGACTTTTCACAGGAACTGGATCAGATCCTTGGATATGCCACTACATTCCTTCTTCTTGTATCGGTAATTTCACTGGTGGTAGGTGGAATCGGCGTTATGAATATCATGCTGGTGTCTGTAACAGAGAGAACAAGAGAAATCGGAATACGAAAATCCATTGGAGCAAAGACAGGAGCTATCATGGTGCAGTTTTTGTCAGAGGCAGCCATACTGACTTTGCTTGGCGGAATCATCGGGATAATAGTTGGAATATTGATGGCTTATGCCATCTGTACTGCTATTGGCTTTGAGGTTATTGTCACTCCTTCTTCAGTTATAGGAGCAGCTCTTTTCTCAATTCTGATCGGACTTTTCTTCGGGTTATATCCTGCAAGAAAAGCAGCAAAGATGAAACCAATCGATGCACTTCGTTTGTGATTAACAGGAGAAACTAAATGTATTTTGAATACATAAAAAGTGCAATATCAAGCATAAGAAGTAATAAGGGCAGATCGTTTCTGACCATGCTGGGAATCATTATCGGTATCTCGGCTGTTCTTATTGTTCTTGTCATAGGTGATGGTATGAAGGCAACAGTCAACGGTGAGATGGATTCTTTGGGTGCATCTACTGCAACAGTATCTCTTGATACATTAAAGACTGACAAAACTTTTACCAGAGAACAGTTAAGAACCATAGAGAGTACAATGAAGGGGATTTATGGAGTATCTCCTTCAATGAACATGGGCGGATATTTCGTTACGGACAGAGAAACTTACGATGCCTATGTAAGCTGTGGTGGCGCAGTAATGGTTAATTCCGGTGGCAACAAGATAATTCACGGTCGTTACTTCAGTGATAACGATGTGGATGAATCCAAAAAGGTTCTTGTGGTATGCCAGAGCACAGCCATGAAGCTTTTTGGGTATGAAGAAGTTGTGGGACAGACGGTACATATGGATTTTTACGGTGCTGAGGCCGATTTTACCATAGTAGGTGTAAGGGAAGATACTTCTATGGATACTGCCTATGCATCCTTCTCGGATGATCCCACTCTTATGTGCGACGCGCCTTACACATCAGTTGCGGAAGTAATCAAATTCAATCCTGATGAGGAGTTTACCAGTTTCTCGATATACATGGATAAAGAGAACAAGGACCAGGTTCTTTCTTCCGCCAGATCCATAGTTGAAAATGTCATGGGCCTCAGAGGAGAAAATGCAGTAAAGATTCAGGCTTCATCAGGCTTTGACCAGACTACTGATACTATCCTTAACATCATTACTTCAGTTGTAGCCATCATAGCTGCTATTTCACTTCTCGTAGGCGGTATTGGCGTTATGAATATAATGACTGTTTCGGTAACTGAGAGAACCAGAGAAATCGGTATCCGAAAGTCCCTGGGAGCAAGGACCGGCTCAATTCTGACACAGTTCCTGGCGGAGGCTGCAATTCTTACTTTCACAGGTGGTATCATCGGAATTGCACTGGGGCTTACACTGGCCTATGTGATCTGTAAGGTTGTTGGATTTTCTTTTATAGTAAATCCGGTGCTTGTATTGACAGTAGTACTTATTTCCACCAGTATCGGACTGTTTTTTGGTATTTACCCGGCCAAAAGAGCTGCTCATCTTGACCCTATAGAAGCGCTCAGAACGGAGTAATACATAAATGATTTTCTACTCCATGAATGACCCAAACTGTGCTATACTCTTATATATATGCTTTTTGGGGTGAGTTGTGAAAGAAATCGTTGAACAATTACTTAAAGGTAAATATTTCTACGCGGAGAGAAGCCTTGATTTCTCAACTCCGCGTATTGAGTTATATCTGGGGGCGGGAGAATCCGTTGAGGGGACTTTTACTATTTTTGGTCCGGAGGAGAGACTTCTTGTGGGGGAGATCAGTTCCACAGAAGTCAGGATGCAGGTCATTACCCGGGAGTTTTCAGGCACCCCTTACGAAGCTTCCTACAGGTTTGACGCTACAGGCCTGTCCAAGGGGGATGTAATCCAGGGAGATTTCCGTATCATATCCAATCAGGGAGAATATTTCCTCCCTTTTGTAGTCAACATAAGGCTGGATCACATTGCATCAAGCCTTGGTGACATCAAGAATCTATTCCACTTTGCAAATTTAGCCAAGACAGACTGGAAAGAGGCCGTAGACCTCTTTTATTCTGATGAGTTCATTTCCATTTTCAGCGGAACTGAGGGGCAGTATGAGAGTCTTTACAGGGGACTTTCCGAGATTCCCGGCAACGAGCAGAATGTGGAGGAGTTTCTTATTGCCATCAACAAGAAACAGCCCATGAACTTTATCCTGGATGTCAAGGAGATCAATACCGATTATAACGGCACTTCCCGCGACAATACCATAACCGTCACCAGGAGCGGATGGGGATATTCAGATCTTTTTATAGATATCGATGGAGATTTTATCGCCCTTGACAGGGCAAGAATCTCTGAGGAAGACTTTACAGGCAGCAGCTGCCATCTCAAATACAGGATCAGACAGGACAAGCTCCACAACGGTAATAATTTCGGCAAGATAACCTTTAGAAATGCGTTTACCAGGTTGGAACTTCCTGTTGTGGTCTCCGCCGATGTTTCCGGCGCACATCCTACAGTAGATTATCAGGAAAAGAAGAAACTCATAGTCCAGCTTGTTAAGGTCTATGAGAATTTCAGCTGCAAAAAAATAACCTCAAGAGCATGGTTGTCTGAGACCGGCAAGATCATTGTTAAAATGAATGCCATCGACGACACCGATCTGGAATTCAGGCTTTATACCGCCCATTACTACATAACCGCAGGAAGAGTCAACGAGGGCAAGTGGATACTTGATCAGTTGGCAAAAGAGGTGGAGGATGCCCCGGGGGACACACTCTACAGCTATTTCCTGTACCTTTCTACTCTCAGCAGCAGAGAGGACAGTTATGTCAATGATATCTCAGAGAGACTTGAGGGAATTTTCAGGCGAAACCCGGACAACTGGCGTATCGCATGGCTTCTAATGTATATTTCCGAGGAGTTCACTACATCAAGCCCTAGGAAATGGATGACTTTGGAGAGCCAGTTCTCCTTTGGCTGCAGGAGTCCGATCCTGTACCTCGAGGCGATAAATCTTTTGAATGATTCTCCGTCAATGCTGACGAATCTTAATGACTTCGAGCTCTATGCCCTTGAGTATGGCGCCAAGAAGGAGATGATCAGCCTTGGCCTTATCGATCAGCTTGTATATCAGGCCGGAAGAGTGCGAAACTTTAGTGAGAGACTTTTCAGGATTCTCAAGGCCTGCTACAAGATAAAAGAAAGTGATGACGTCCTTGAAGCCATTGTTTCCCTTCTCATTAAGGGAGGCAGAACCGACAAGGCTTCCTTTGAGTGGTACGAAAAGGGAGTAACAAGGGAACTTCGCATCACAAGGCTCTACGAGTATTACATGATGTCTATTTATACCGATGAGGACGGCCTTCTGCCCTGTGAGATCAGCAGAATGGTGCTCATGTATTTCTCATACCAGAGTGACCTTGAATATGACAAGAATGCTATTCTTTATAGATATGTTCACGAGAACAAAGAGGATTACCCTGAGCTCTACGAATCCTACGTGCCTCAGATAGAGAAGTTCCTCATGGCACAGCTTGATAAGGGCAGGATCAGCAAGGATCTGGCATATCTTTATAAGAATATGCTTACCAAGCAGATGGTTGACGCAGCAAACGCCTCCAAGGTTCTGGGAGTTCTTCATACTTCCGAGATCAGGACTACGGACGAGAGAGTCTGCAGCGTTCTGGTGGTCTATGACAAGTGCGAGAGGGAGATGCGCTATCCTGTCAGTGAAGGGAAGGCTTACGTGCCTCTCTACGGCAGTGATTATGCGATTTTGCTCGCCGATCACGACGACAACAGGTATGCAACCACCATACCTTACAGCAATATCAAGATGATGCTTCCCGGCAAGCTCCTTACCTATGCATCACCTTATATCCAGAAGGGTAAAGAGAACTTTGACCTCTTCTTATCTGATCTTGGTAAAAACGCTTATTCCATCACCATGGATAACGTTGGCAGATACAGAGATCTGGCGGCTTCCGAGCTTGTCCGCAAGAAGTGCAGGGATGAGATCAGGGATAACCTTGTCAGATTCTATTACGACAACGATTTTACAAGACAGCTTACAGAATATCTCATGGATATTGATCCGGAAGATCTTTCCGCAAAGGAGAGAAGCGAGATCCTGGATCTCATGGTCATGAGCGGACTCTATGACAGATCTCTTGAGTGGCTTAGAAACTACGGAACCCACGGCGTTGATCCCAAAACTGTCCTTAGGCTCTGCGGCAGAATGATTGACAGAGACCAGTATCCGGCTGAACCCACAGAGGTAGAGATTGCATACTACGCATTTAATAACGGTAAATATGATGAGCAGCTTCTTTTGTATCTGGTGAAATACTTTGAGGGCACACTCAAGGAGATGCGTAATATCTGGAAGGCTGCGGAATCTTTTGGCCTTGACACCTATTCCCTCTGCGAGAGAATGCTCATTCAGATGCTCTATACCGGCTCATATATCGGGGAAAAGATTGCGATTTATAAAGAGTACGTCCGGAGCGGTCCTAACACTGATATCGAGACGGCTTTCCTTACCCAGAATTCCTACGACAGCTTTGTTCACGGAAGAGTATCCGACGGCTATATTTTCCAGAGAATAGAGCGGCTGGCTTTAGAAAATGTGCCTCTTCAGGATGTGTGCAAGCTTGCATACCTGCGATACTACGCAACTGAGAAGAAGGCAGATGAAACGGTAAATCCTGAGGTTGCAGTTTACTTCCTTAAGAGCCTCATGGGACAGGGCATCTTCTTCCCGTTCTTCAAGGAATACGAGGAACTCATTCCGGATATGTACCAGTTTAGCGACAAGACTATGCTGGAGTACAGAACAGCACCCGGAAGTCACTGTGTAGTTCACTACAGGCTGGATACCGATGTTCAGAACGAGTACAAGAGCCTTGATATGATGGAAATGTACGAAGGAATCTTTGTGTGCAGCTTTGTTCTCTTCTTTGGTGAGCAGCTTCAGTACTATATCACCGAGGAGGGCAAGGATAACTCTGAGGTTGCCACAGAGAGTGGCACCATTTCCAAGAGCGATATTGTTAAGGATTCCTCCGGAGGCAGATACAGCCTGATCAATGACATTATGATCGGCGAGACCCTCCAGGATTATGAAACTGTTGACAGACTCATGCAGGAGTATTATCAGAAGAAGAACGTCTGTGACAGGCTCTTTAGGCCTATCATGGAAGAGAAGGACGAATACTGATGTTTTTTTCAAACTCTGATGACAAGCGCTTTGTACTGGGGTATGACCTTGGAGACAAGGTATCACAGATAAGCTATCTGTCCTCCGACGCTGATATGCCGGAGACTCTCTCAGTTCTGGCGGGAGCTGAACTTTATAATATTCCTACCGTCCTTTGCAAAAGAAAGGATGTAAACCAGTGGTACTACGGCAAGGAGGCAGTGCGCCATATTGAGGATGGCGATGCTACGCCGGTTTACGACATTCTTCAGGCTGCAAGGGAGGGAAAGCCTGTAAAGGTATCGGATGCTGAGTATGATCCAATAGCTCTTTTGACATTGTTCATAAAAAGAAGTCTCTCACTGCTGTCCATGGAACTCTCATTAGACAAGGTGGAGGCTATTATGTTCACCACCAAGTCCCTGGACCACAGAATGGTACAGGTGCTCAATGCGGTGACTGCAGCGCTGGAACTCAAGACTCAGAATATCTATTATCAGAGTCACGAAGAGAGCTTTTACAACTACATGCTCTATCAGCCGGATGAGCTGATGCGCCACGGAATACTGGCCTGCGACTATGATCTGGACAGCCTTGGCGTTTACCAGATGAGTCTTAATCACAACACCACTCCGGTGGTGGCCACAATAGATGTTACGACCTACAACGATCTGAAGCTCGGAGCTGAAGGCTTCCCTAAAGATGCAGCTCTTTTCCACAGGACCTGTGAGAGGCTTGATGACGAGTTTCTGAATATTTGTCAGAAGGTATGCGGGGACAGGATTATTTCCACCGTGTTCCTTCTGGGAGACGGATTCAAGGAAAAGTGGACCAAGAGATCCCTTGAGTTTCTGTGCAGGACAAGGCGTGTGTTCCAGGGCAATAACCTCTTTAGCAAGGGGGCCACGATTGCTGCAAGAGAGAGACTTCACCCCAGTGAAAACGCTGCGAAATACGTATTCCTTGGGGAGGATAAGCTCAAGTCCAACATCGGCATGAATGTGCTTAAGTGCGGAACAGAGTGCTATCATGCGATTCTGGATGCCGGTGTGAACTGGTATGAAGCCCAGTCGCAGATGGATATAATCATCGATCAGAGTGGCGTCTTGGACATTCAGGTTACACCTCTTACCGGCAGGAGCCCCAAGGTTGTTCAACTGTTTTTGGACGGACTTGAGAAAAGACCTAAGGGCACCACGAGACTTCGCCTTTCCATGGCCATGAGCGCCGTGAATGAGGTGGAGATAAAAGTTCAGGATATGGGATTTGGTGAGCTGTTCCCGGCCACAGGCAAAGTGTGGGAACAGACAGTGGAATTGTAACTTAGGCAGGTGGAAAACGATACTACCTGGCAGGAAAGTGATTGACATATGGGAAGACCGATTCTTTGCATAGGAACCTATGCGGAAACTCCATATTACATAGACAAGATTGGCAAGAATGTCTATTGCATCGAGGAACTGTGCTACTGCATCGTGCAGAACGCATTTCTTCTTGATGAGGATAGCTTTGACAGGGAACTCTTTGATTGGATAGCAAAGGAGTGTAGCCTGGACCGTCTTGCGGATGAGCTTAGGAGTATGCATTCCAAGAAGTGCTCCATGGCCTCCATTGCCGGAACGATCCTTGATTACGTAGGCTATAACTCCAAGAAAGAGGTGGACAAGACCGAAGAGATCCTGAGAGAGAACGCCGGCATGGACATCTACAAAAAGCGCCTCTCCAGAGCAGATTTCCTTATGATGAACGGCCGATACAGCATGGCCTTTAAGGAATATGATTTTATTCTGGCCAATACTCCGGACATGAACAACAAGCTCAGGGCCAGGATTGAGCACAATGAAGGGGTAATGTACGCAAGACTCTTCTTGTTCGATAGGGCGGAAAAGATGTTTCTTAAGGCCTTTGAGGATGGCAGAAATCCTGAGTCATATATAGAGTACTTATCCGCAGTCAGAATGAGACTTAGTGCCAAGGAATACGTTAACTTTGTTGCTGATAACGAGGATGTTTACGAGGCTTCGCTAGAGCTTGAAAAGCGTATGAATGAGGCACTTGAGCTATATGCAGCCAGTGATGACAAGCATAATCTCGGCACCATTTCAGTCATCAAGGCTGAAGGCAAGATGCATGAATACTATGATATGGTCGGCGAGCAGACCAGAAATATCAAGGAAGAGTACAGGACTCTTGTCAGGGAAAAAGTTGGGAGCAGATAAATGGGGTTTTTAGAAACTATTTTTGGAAAAACTCACACAGAAGAAGCTATCAGACAATCTGAGCTGGAAAACTGGAATGATATCGTTTATACCCGCAAAGATCTTGATATGAACGATCCGGTACAGCGAAGAGAGTACATCGGAAGCTGCCTTCAGCAGATGGAAGAAGCTGCCAGGGAACTGGACAGTCTTGAGCTTGAGTACTACGATGTCACAAGTCATTTGAGGGACATCGAGGAAATCGATGCTCTTCCTGAGGTGCAGAGAACCGAGATAAATGAGTGCGCCCAGAAGATTTTGGACTCGGAACAGCAGCGGGAGAAGTTTTCACGCCGCAAGAGTAAGATGACCGAGGAAGAATACGAGCGCATGGAGAGACTTCAGTCTGAAGCCAAAAGCGGGATAAAGAAGCTGGCAGAAGCTGAGGACTATCAGAAGAAGATAAAGAGTGATCTTAAGCGCCTTGATGGTGAACATCAGGCTTATCTTTACAGGGAAGAAGAACTTGAAAAAACCATGGACAACTGTAAGCGCCTGATTGTAGTTGTGGCAGTAACTCTGGCCCTGATCTTTATTGCGCTTATGATCGTACACAGGCTTCTTCGCCTTAACGTCACCTACGGCTATATGGTGTCGGTGCTTTTGGCGGCAGGTGCGCTGACTCTTTTGTTTATCAATAATTCCAATGCGGAGGTTGAGCTAAAGGGGGTCAATAAGTCCATTTCTAGGCTTATCATGCTCCAGAATCAGGTCAAGATCCGCTATGTCAACAACACGAACCTCATAGATTATCTCTGTCTTAAGTTCAGAGTCAACAGTGCCAAAGAGCTTAAATCGCTTTATGGCAAATATCTTCAGGAGGTAAAAGAGAGAGAGGCCTACGAGGATGCGCAGAAGAACCTGGATGTAAATCAGAAGGATCTTATCTATATGCTGCGCCGCCTTCGTATCAAGGATCCTGAAATATGGATTCATCAGGTGGAAGCTCTTTTGTCTCACAATGAGGAAGTTGAAATAAGGCACAGTCTCAACGTTCAGAGACAGTCCCTGCGTCGACGTATGGAGTATAACAGGGATGTGGTGGCAGGAAATGCCAAGAAAGAGATCGAGGAAATGGCGAAGCTTTATCCTGAATATACGCAGGAGATTCTCGATATGGTTTCCCGCTACGAAGAGAAATATCCGGCATTTTAAAGGCGGGCTGCGCTGAGCATGCGCAAGTCATGGAATTACCGGAATGAAATTGTTTGGAGGGTAATAAGTAATGGTTGAGTACACAAGTTTGAAAGCAAATTACGACCTGTTTTCGAAGGAGTACGAGGAGGCGGCCCTTAGGGCCCTGAGATCCGGCTGGTATATACTGGGCCCGGAGCTTGAAAAGTTTGAAAAAGACTTCGCAGCTTACCTTGGAGTTAAGCACTGCGTAGGTTTAAATAGCGGAACAGATGCGCTGATCCTGGCTGTAAGAGCCCTTGGAATCGGCCCCGGGGATGAGGTTATTGTCCCTGCGGGAACATACATTGCATCGGTTCTTGGAATCACAGAAAACGGCGCGGATCCAGTCTACGTGGATTCACTTCCGGACACTCTTTTGATGGATATGGACAAGGTCGAGACTGCAATAACAGAGCGCACCAAGGCCATCATGACAGTTCATCTCTATGGCCAGGCTTCAAATATGACCAAGTTAAAAGAGATTGCGAAAAAGCATAATCTTCCCATTATCGAGGACTGCGCCCAGTGTCACGGAAGTGCCTGGGAAGGTAAACTCACAGGAACTGAAGGCACAATTTCCTGTTTCTCATATTATCCGACAAAGCCTCTTGGAGCCTTGGGAGATGCAGGTGCTGTCTGCACAAACGATGATGAGCTTGCCGACAAGGTTACAATGCTCAGAAACTACGGCAGCAGAGTTAAATATCACAACGAGTCCATCGGACGAAACAGCCGTCTTGACGAAGTTCAGGCAGCAGCATTATCAGTGGGGCTTAAGCACCTTGATGAGTGCAACAATATCAGGATAAAGATTGCAGGGAAGTACCTTGAAGGTATTAAGAATCCCAAGGTACAGCTTCCGGTTACGGATCCGCATGCAACTCATGTGTTCCATCTTTTTCCGGTTATTGTGGATGATCAGGAGGCTTTCCAGAAGTTCCTTCTTGATAACGGTGTAAAGACCGCGGTTCATTATCCAATCCCGCCCTTTGCGGCTGAGTGCTATGAGGGGACAAAGGCAGGCTTTCCTGACGGTAAAGCTCTTTTCCCTAATGCTTACAGGATTGCGACTCACGAAGTCAGTCTTCCTATCTACAGTGGCATGACGGACGCGGACGTGGATACAGTTATAGAAGTGGTAAATAAATATTAATATAAAAAGATAAAGAGGAGAGTATTATGAGTACAGATCGTTACAGCAGCCCATTATCAGAGCGCTATGCCAGCAAGGAGATGCAGTATATCTTCTCCCAGGACATGAAGTTTAGGACCTGGAGAAGACTTTGGATTGCCCTGGCAGAGATAGAGAAGGACCTTGGACTTAACATCACTCAGGAGCAGATTGATGAGCTTAAGGCGCATCAGGACGACATCAACTATGATGTTGCAAGAGCCCGTGAGAAGGAAGTCCGTCACGATGTTATGAGCCATGTTTATGCCTATGGTCAGCAGTGCCCTAAGGCTAAGGGTATCATCCATCTTGGTGCTACAAGCTGCTATGTTGGTGATAATACTGACATTATCGTAATGACTGAGGCTCTTAAGCTCGTTCGTAAAAAGCTGGTGAACGTTATCGCTGAGCTTGCGAACTTTGCAGATAAATACAAGGATCAGCCCACACTTGGATTTACACATTTCCAGCCGGCACAGCCTACAACAGTAGGGAAAAGAGCTACACTCTGGCTTCAGGATTTCACAATTGACCTTGAGGATCTTGACTACGTGCTGGATAACATGAAGCTTCTTGGTTCTAAGGGAACAACAGGAACTCAGGCTTCATTCCTTGAGCTCTTTGATGGCGACCTTACAAAGGTTGATAAGCTTGATCCTATGCTTGCAGAAAAGATGGGCTTTAAGGGATGCATGGCTGTTTCAGGCCAGACCTACAGCCGTAAGATTGATGTGAAGGTTGTAAATGTGCTTTCAGGAATCTGCCAGTCAGCTACAAAGATGGCTCAGGATATCAGACTTTTGCAGCATCTTAAAGAGGTCGAGGAGCCATTTGAGAAGAGCCAGATCGGTTCATCAGCTATGGCTTACAAGAGAAATCCTATGAGAAGCGAGAGAATCTGTTCTCTTTCAAGATATGTGATCGTTGATACACTTAATCCTGCAATTACAGAGGTTTCACAGTGGTTTGAGAGAACCCTGGATGATTCAGCAAATAAGCGCCTTTCAGTTCCTGAAGGCTTCCTCGCAACAGACGGCGTTCTTGATCTTTGTCTCAACGTTGTAGACGGCCTTGTGGTTTATCCTAAGGTTATCGAGAAGCACATGCTTGCTGAGCTTCCGTTCATGGCTACAGAGAACATCATGATGGATGCAGTTAAGGCTGGCGGCGACAGACAGGAACTTCATGAGAGAATCCGTGAGCTTTCAATGGAGGCAGGTAAGACCGTTAAGGTTGAAGGTAAGGACAACAACCTTCTTGAGCTCATCGCAGCTGACCCTGCTTTCCACCTTACACTTGAGGAGCTTCAGGCATCAATGGATCCTAAGAAGTATGTAGGATGCAGTGCTCATCAGGTTGAGAAGTTCCTTAAGGAAGTTGTGACACCAATCCTTGACGCCAACAAGGCTGACCTTGGAGTTAAGGCTGAAATTAATGTTTAAGCTATAGGATCCATCAGTATATTTTATAGAACAATGGAGAACAATACATGAAGATAAAAGATATATTTGCTCAAAAAGAGGTGACGCTCTCCTTTGAGGTTTTCCCTCCCAAGACTGACGCAGGTTACGAAGCGGTTGAGAAGGCAGCGGCAGAGATTGCGGCTCTTAAGCCTGACTTCATGAGTGTGACCTACGGTGCAGGTGGCGGAACCAGCAAGAACACTGCGAATATCGCAGCAGACCTTCAGAACAAGTATGATACACCGGTCCTTGCTCACCTTACTTGTGTTTCATCCACCAAAGACTATGTCAAAGACATGATTAATGTCTACAAGGAAAAGGGAATCGAGAACATCATGGCTCTTCGCGGCGATATTCCAAAGGAAGGCCGTGTTTGCTTTGATTATGATCATGCGACTCAGCTCATATATGATATCAAGTCTTTGGATGACAGTTTCTGCATTGGCGGAGCCTGCTATCCGGAGGGACATGTGGAGTGCGCAAGACAGTCAGAAGATATTCTTCACCTTAAAGAGAAGGTTGAGGCAGGCTGCGACTTTTTGACCACTCAGATGTTTTTTGACAATTCCACTCTTTATCAGTTCCTGTATCGCATCAGGGAAAAAGGCATTGATGTTCCTGTTGTTCCCGGAATCATGCCTATTACTAATGCCAAGCAGGTGGCAAGGAGTGTTGCTTTATCCGGATCAACTATTCCTCAGAAAATGAAGATCATGGTTGACCGCTTTGCGGATGACACGGATAAGATGAAAGAAGCAGGCATTATCTATGCCAGCGACCAGATCATAGACCTTATTTCTAACGGTGTCAGCCACATTCATGTGTATTCCATGAACAAGCCTGACATCGCAGCAGGAATTATGCGGAACCTCGCGACAATCATACGATAGGAGCAGAACGCTATGGATTCAAAGGAAAACATAAAGATTTCAGAGAGCGACTTTAATTATGCCCAGGATGTTATAAAGAAGCTCTCGGATTATTTTGATGCCAAGGTTGTTGGTCAGCAGCAGCTCAAGTTTTCACTTATCGGAGCGATTATTGCTGACGGACATATTCTTATTGAGTCTGTGCCGGGCCTTGCCAAAACAACGGCAGCCAAGGCTATATCCGATGCAGTTGACGGCAAGTTCATGCGTATCCAGTGTACACCGGATCTTTTACCCGGTGATATCATCGGAACACAGATCTATAACCAGGCTAACGGCAAGTTCGAGACAATCCTTGGGCCGGTTTTTGCCAACTTTGTCCTTCTCGATGAGGTAAACCGTTCAAGTGCCAAGACTCAGTCCGCAATGCTTGAGGCCATGCAGGAGAAGCAGGTAACAATCGGCGGAACTGCTTATCATATGCCTGAGGATATCTTTATTGTTATCGCAACCCAGAATCCTATTGAGCAGGAGGGAACATACCCATTATCAGAGGCCCAGACTGACAGATTTCTGATAAAAGAGGTTATCACATATCCTCTTGCTGCTGAGGAAGTTGAGATTTTAAACAGGATTGAGACCGGAGTTATTTCACAGGTAGCTCCACCTGTTCTTACTATCAAGGACGTGGACAAAGTTCAGGATATCTGCGAACTTGTCTATGTGGACGATGCCATTAAGTGGTATATCTCCAGTATTGTTGTAGCATCCAGAAGAGCAAACCAGATACAGGGAACTGACGTGGGCAAGTATGTCAGGATCGGATGCAGCCCTCGTGCTTCAATAGCCTTCCTTAAAATGGCCAAGGCAGCTGCTCTTATGCAGGGCAGAACCTATGTGGTTCCGGAGGATGTTAAGATGGTTCGCCATCAGGTTCTTCGCCACAGAATCGGACTTAATTACTCAGCAGTCGCAGATAACGTATCTGTTGAGCAGGTTATCGATGGAATCGTAAACTCAGTAAAAACTCCTTAACCGATAATGAAGCATCCTTACGCGAAATCAAAGTGATGCTGAGGGAGTGACCGTATGCAGCTGGATTACGAATATTTATCAAGAATCAGAAGGGCAGTAGCTCTTTATACAAACAGGAAGACCTCCAATATCCTTGACGGAGATTTCCACTCAATTCATCGCGGCCGCAGCATGGAGTTTGATGACTTAAAGCTCTATTCCTTTGGTGACGATGTTCACGATATCGACTGGAAATCCTCATCACGTATGGGGGATATTCTTGTGCGCAGATATATGACAGACAGGCGTCACAATGTGATGTTTGTCTGCGATTGTGGTGTCAAGATGAAGGGTGATACCATGGCAGGTCGCTCCAAAAAGGAACTGGCACTTATGACCTTTGGTACCATCGCTTACATTACCGGTCGAAACGGCGCGGATTATGCGATGGCTGTTCCGAGAGATAACAGGGCGATGATAAGCCTATTCAGATCGGGGCCGGAGCACATGGAAAGGCTCCTCTACGAGTATGAGAAGGAGGTTGAAAAGGACCATCCTCTCGTCGCTCTGGACGTGTTAAAAGAGGTGCTGGCAACTGTTCACAAGAGAATGATCATTTTTCTTATTACAGACATGGACGGCCTGGACAGGCTTGACGGCAACATGCTTAGGGCCATGACAATGAATCACGATCTTCTGGTTATCGGCCTGGAGGATGCCATGCTCACGGGAAAAGTGGTCTACGACAGCGATACCTCTTTATATGAAAGGTTCTTCCTGTCCAGAAACAAGAAGCTTCATGAGGAGGAAGTTCGGATCAGAAAAGAGATTGTTGAACGAGCCTCATATCTGTGCAAACAGAATAAAGCCGGGCTTACCATTATAGATTCTGAAGATAAGATCATTGATGCTACCATAGATCTTCTTGAAAGGTACAGACATGGATACTACGGTTACATTACAGCCGCCATTTGAGTATTACTGGTGGTTTATCATAATAGGGGCTGCTTTCCTGGCAGGTGCAATAGTACTTTTTTTCCTTGGATTTAAAAAGCTGTATGCAAACCGCCAGGTCAGGAAGAAAAACGATATGCCTGCCATAAAAAAGCCTACCAGAGCGTCGCTTGTCTCAATAAAGGATAGGTATACCAGGCAGCTTCAGGACCTTATGACAAGCTATGCCAATAATAAGATATCCAAAAGAGACGGTTACCAGAGGCTCAGTCTTCTTATCAGAGGATTTGTGACTGATGCCACCGGAATAAATGTTGAGAATTACACCAAGACCGAGATTGCGAGCTACGGGATCAAGAGTCTCGACAGTCTCATGAATGAGTATTACATTCCTGAATTTGCGGAGATGGAGAGAGCCCAGAACAGGGACTTCGGCCTTTCCTGCAACAAGACACTTAAGGTAATAAAATCATGGAAATGATGCATGTATGGGTTATCTATGTGGGAATAATGGTGATAGCTCTTGCCTGTCTTGTTTCTTTTTTTCTGAAGAAAAAGATGAAAGACGACTTCGGTGCAGGAGTCAGAGCATCCAACACACATAGGATCAAAGCCACTTCAATTTATAAGAGCCTGCAGCAAAAGTACAGGATTCTAGCCGGGATCATGGTCGCAGCCATTATTGGATGCGCGGTTTCAGCTCTTTTTCTGGTGGCAAGACCTTACAAAAATCAGGATGCCTACACCGGCATAAAAAAGCGAGACATTATCCTCTGTATGGATGTTTCTTATTCACTCTATGACCTTAACTCAGAGCTCACAGATTACTTAAAGGGCGTGGTTAAGGGCCTTTCCGGTGACAGAATAGGAGTCAGCATTTACAACACTTCTACCGTTACTTATGTTCCCCTCACAGATGATTATGACTATGTGGAGACAAAGCTCGATGAGCTCAGCCATTATTTTGAGCTGCAAAAAGAGCTCTATGAAGATATCTACGCCAATTACAATTATACCTATGAAATGCCGGATGATGTGGAAGCCAGATACAATGCGCTGATGGAGGAACTGGACTACTACGATGCAGGAACTCTTCTGAACAATGATGTCAGAGGGTCTTCGCTGATCGGAGAGGGGCTCGGAACGGCACTTTACTCTTTTCCCTATCTTGGAGATTCTGAGAGGACAAGAGTTATCATCATGAGCACTGACAATCAGCTCAATGCCCATGACAGGCAAATCATGACGCTTAGCGAGGCTGCAGATTCCTGTAAAAAGAATAAGGTGACGGTGTTTGGTCTTTTCCCATCAAGAGAAAATTTTTATCTCCCGGAAAACTATGATTACGATACATGTAAGAGAGAATATCAGAAGGCCGTTGAGAAAACCGGTGGGCTTTTGTATGTGAGAACCCCGGACCTTCCTGTATCTGCAATCGTTCAGGATATTCAGAAGCAGGAGGTTATGACGGTCAACATGATAGTTTCAAGGGAAACCCAGGACCTTCCAAGGACTCCCTTTATTGCACTTTTAGTATTTATGGGAATAGCCTGTGCTACAGGATTGGTGCTTAGAAAATGACGATACAACCTATTTTTCCAATTGGGCTCCTGCTCCTGGGATTTTTGGCAGCGGTTTTTGTGACTGCTTACTTTATCCTGAAGGACGGGATGAAAACTGCAGATAATGTTTTTACCATCCTGAGATTATCAGTTATATATCTGCTGGTGCTCATTATTGGTCTGCGCCCTGTTTCAGTGGCTACGGACTATGAGTTTTCCGCCAAGAATCTGGATGTTTTATTTGTTGTGGATTCAACTATCAGTATGTGGGCTCAGGATTACAACGGCAAGAACACCAGGATGAGCGGAATTGTTAAGGATGTGGACTATATCATCGGAGAACTGGCGGGGTCGAACTTTGGCCTTGTCACCTTTGACGACACTTCCCACGTGCTTTCGCCCTTTACCCAGGACATGAAGTACATTGAGGACCTTATAGATATCATTGCTGTACCGGATCCGGACTATGCCATGGGAAGTAACTTGTCGGTGCCATACTCTGATATCAGGGCGCTTTTGGAGTCTTCCAGGAAAAAAGAAAATCGTAAGACGGTAGTTTTTTATATCAGCGATGGCGAAGTTACAAACGAAAGAGAAACTGTATCATATGCGGATCTTGCAGACATGATAGATACCGGCGCTGTTCTCGGCTATGGTTCTAAAGAAGGTGGCAAGATGAAGGATGGTTACAGCTATAAATATATTTATGATTATGACAATCACGGCGATGCCATTTCCAGGATGGATGAGGAAAACCTCAAAAAGGTGGCAGTGGAGTTTGACGTGCAGTACCTCAACTTAAACAACGGAAATGCTGCGCTGGAGGGACTGATTGAACTGATTAAGCAGCAGAGTGCCACAGTTGTGGAACAGGGATTTGGAGCCGAGAGATATATTGATACTTATTACTATTATGCCCTGGCACTGGCTGTGATGCTGGTTATAGAGCTTGTTATCTTTATAAGAAGGGGGAGACTATGAACAAACGAAAGATTCCTCTTAAACTTATAGGGTTATTTGTGGGCGGAGCAATCCTCCTTTTTCTGGCCTTTGGTATTTTCTTCAAGATGATTGTAAACCACCAATTTGTGGAGACTTATAACGAAGGCGAGTACCTTACAAAGAACGAGGAGATGCTTAAGTTTATTAACACTCCCGAGAGTTACCTTCCCTACTATAACATGGGAAACGCTGCTTTCGAAAATACTGACTACAACAGCGCTATAGCGTATTATACAAAAGCACTGTCTCTTTTCCCGGTTGGAGAAAAAGAGTGTGATATCAGGATTAATCTTGCGCTTTCAATGTGCTATTCTATTGACTTCCAGCACCTTGAAAACCAGGAGAGGGTCGACACGGCACTCATAATTCTATACAAGGCAAGAGATATTCTGCTTGAAAACGGATGGGCCAATGAGAATCCGGAACTGGCAAGAGATGCCGATGCCCAGCAGCTCAAGGAAGATATCGATGAGATGATAAAAAAGCTTGAGAATCCGCAGGATGGTGACAACTCCCAGGAAGATCAGGAACAGGATGAGACCAATGATGAGCAGGATGAATCTGACAGTCAGTCGCCTGCTGGTTCTGAAAGGGAAAAGAAGCAGCAGGATCAGCTTGACGAAAACAAGAAGAACGCCATGGAAGATCGTCAGAGACAGCAGGGCAACATGGACAGATGGGGAAGCCAGGGCGGCGACGACGATGGCGCCGGAGCCGGTGGACAATATAAACCGTGGTAAAAATAAAGGCTTGAGACTTTGAGGTCTCAAGCCTTTTTGACTTACAGAATTTTATTTGCAATGCGGCCCTCGGTTTTACCGAATGTGTTGTAGTGTTTGAGAAGTGCGTCACCGTTGGCACCAAATGCTGTGCGAAGATCAGGGTAGTTGATGTAGTAGTAATATGCATTGAAAGCTGCATTGTTTCCTGAGTAGGATGCCAGCGGAGCAGCGGCAGGATCGTTAATAGCTGAATTGATGCCCTGAACATAGACTTCAATAGTTGCATAGTTACTGCCGTTCTTTGCAATATCTTCATCGGCGTAGAAGAAGAAAAACACATTTTTAACCGTCTCATCTTTACCGATGTGAAGTTTAATATATTCTGTGCCCTTGCGGAATGTGCATTCAATGTAGGTTTCTTTGCTGGTGTGATCGCCGATGTAGTAGGTGTAATTGTATCTGGACCACATCAAGATATCTTTGGTTGTTCCAACGTTCATGGAAACAACTGTATCGCTAAGATCAAACCCGTATTCATAGTCGCTTGCGGCGAAGGACTTAACATTTAGCATGGTTATAAGTATCAAAGAAAGAAGAATACTACTGATTATCTGTCTTGCAACCTTTACTTTTTTGTTCATATCACTTACCTCGCTTATTATATAGAAATATTTATTCCCATTTTGTCTAAATCAATTATAGTATCGCAATCACGAAATAACACATAAAGTTTCTCTTAATTTAATTAAGGTTTGGTAAAGCGATTTCATGTTATAATCGGTAGTGGATGTTTTCATAAGAAAAACAAATTCTAGGAGGAAATAATAATGGCACAGAATCCAGTTGTTACAATTACTATGGCAAACGGCGATGTTATGAAGGCAGAGCTTTATCCTGAGATCGCACCGAACACAGTTAACAACTTCATTTCACTTATTAAAAAGAACTTTTATGACGGACTTATTTTCCACAGAGTAATTAAGGGCTTCATGCTCCAGGGCGGAGATCCTGAAGGAACAGGAATGGGTGGCCCGGGATATGATATTAAGGGTGAATTCTCATCAAACGGTTTCAAGAATGACCTTAAGCACACTGAAGGCGTTCTTTCCATGGCAAGATCAATGATGCCTGATTCAGCAGGGTCTCAGTTCTTTATCATGCACAAGAATGCTCCACACCTTGATGGTGACTATGCTGCATTCGGTAAGATCACTGAGGGTATGGATATTGTCAACAAAATTGCTGAGGTGGATACAGACTGGAACGATCGTCCCAAGGAAAATCAGGTTATGAAGACAGTGACTGTTGAGACTTTTGGTGTAGATTATCCTGAACCTGAGAAGTGCTGATATAGACATACAAATAATTAAAATAAAAGCGCAGTGAAATTTCACTGCGCATTCTTTTTAAGTTCTTCCTGTAAGAACATCTTTACTTTTGGATCCTGCATAACCTTTATAGCTTCGATAGCACACTGATAAATCATTGCCATCTGTCTTGATGCAGATTCGTTCAGATCGCACTTTTTGTACATGGTCTCAAAGTGTTTGATGGCCTGGTCAGCAACGCTGGCTGAAATAACCATTCCGTTACAATACAGTGTTCCGGTCTCGGGATCGAAACGTGATTCTTCAAACTTGGTTGGAGCATACTGGCCTGCGCCCATTGAAGCTGCCAACTGGTTGATTAAGTCTGTTCTATCTAACATTGAAATCTCCTTGATAAATGTCTATATTCACAACATACAGGCTTCCCATGCCCATAATTAATTCCTACGTTTGCGAAAACCAATATATCAAAAAGAGTTTCTTCTGTAAATGGATTTTACGAAAAAACAAAAATTCATTTTCTATACAATGATTAGAAAGTTTATTGCAATCCACCCATGACAAATACAAGCGGTGAATTCCAGTAAATCGTAATCTCATTTAATGAGTAGCACTCCACGTCGTCGAGATAGCACTTCATGGCAGGAAGATTTTTGGGGAGTTCACTTGCTTTTGGGTCATGGAGTCCGACGTTCGGGCCTCCGGATACAAGTCCCGGCCAAGGCTCTTCAATATCATCAACGGCTGTAGGACGGAGATGAGGATTTTTGAAAGCTTTTTCTCCGTTTCCTGTGACATAGCTGACATCCATGCTGTTGCAACCAAGCAGATAGTCGATTCCTGATGTTATGGCATCCTCAAACTCTTTTTCCGTAGCAATGACATTGGAGACTGTCAGAACCATAAGATATTTCAAAAGCTCCATATTGCTGCCCCAGATGAAGTCTTTTTTGTCCATGCAGAGGTTAAATCCGTTCTTTGAGGCATTGGAGCACAGTCTTTTTGCCTCTGAAACGAAGCTTTCCTTAATAGATGCTGTTAATACATTGTCGGCATTTTTCAGGATCAGTGAAAAACCGCCGAGTCCGGCTACTTCAGCCCATCCAAGGCAGGTAAACACATCTCCCTGATATCCTTTTTTCACAGCGGCTTTGTCAAAAGAAATAAGTCTCTCGCTAAGCTTTACTGCATCCTGATAGTATCTGTCATCAGAGGTTGCTTCATATAATGAACAAGCAGCCCAGAATCTGTTGGAGATATCTTCGCTTTCCCCATATTCACCGGTGTTGGAGCCTTCAGCATTCTTGAATAGAAGTTCGTCAGGGTTCTCGTTTAACCACTGATAGGCTTTAAGAGCCTTATCAAGGAGGGTATCGGCATAGGCCTTGTCATAGTCCTTGTAAACTGTATAGGCAAGGGCAAACACCGCTGCGATATCGCCGGTGGCAAGAGATGAGACATTGAATAAGAACAGCTCATTCTTGTCATCCTCAGGCATGATGAAATCTGCGTGATTAAATGTGGTGACTTTGTGCCATACGGATCCGTTTTCCCTTTGCATCTTCATAAGGAAATCCAGCTCCACCTTCACTTCAGAGAGGATATCAGGGAAAAGACCTTTGTCACATTTTTCTTTTGGAATATCAAATTCGATGTCCAGAAGGTTTGGAAAGAACCTGACTCCGTATAAAAGATGAGCGACAGCCACAGCTCCGGCTGTTGAATATCTTCCGAAATCTCCGGCATCGTGCCAGCCGCCTGATACGTCAACGGGCTCAGTATCTTCGCCGTAGACTGTTGCCTTACTCAGGTGACAGGGCTCATGGTAGTATACACCTGCATGTTCTCTATCAAGTGCAGCTCCGCAGCGAAGATAGTAGAAGCATTTGCAGATATCCTTCTTAAGCTGGTCGTAGGATTTATCGCCGATAGTAAAAGAAACACTTTCGGTATCACCGGCTTTTATTTTATAGGTTCCCTCTTTGGTAACAGATGAAAAATCTGCAATGAATGTATCTTCTCCGGATATATCATCGGTCCCGAAATGTGAAAGCGCTCCCTCATAGACAGCTTTGCCTTGGGCGTCAATCACTTTGAAATCCGGAGCTTTGAAATTTACGACAGCCCTTTTGGCGCTATCCTTTAAAAATCCCACCTGATTTACAAATATCTTATTCATACGTTAACCCTCCTACTCATTCAACCACATTTATCTGGCAGCTCTTCATTGCTTCAAGAGCGTTCTTATGGCTCTGTGGTGTAACACCTGCACAGCAGGAGGCATCAACTGTTATGCGCACTTCAGGAAGAAATGCCTTTATGAGAAGGGCGTTTGAAATTACGCAGATGTCTGTGCAAAGGCCGATAACCTCAATTTCCTCAATAGGTGTCAGCTCTGCCAGATTCTCAAGATACTCACCAAGCTCTTTTGATCCAAAGGTAGGCTTATCAAAAATGATCGCATCATCACTTACGGGAAGGGCGGAAGATATCTTCCATCCTTCGCTTCCCTCGATGCAGTGCTCTACAGGAAGGTTCTTGCCCTCCTGGGTGCTCATATAATTCTCATGATGTGTGTCTCTTGTGAAGATGACTCTGCCATCAAATCCGCTGATTTTTTTGGCTACGTTCTCTACGATACCCACAGCCTCTTTTGTTCCCAGGGCCAGATCGATAAAGTCGTTCTGCATGTCCACCACAACCAATACTTTCATACTACAGTTCCTCCAAAAGTTTTATTGCTAATCCTTATCAAATACAATAACACACATCAAAGTCGGCGACCACCT
>JAEEGL014801424.1_pt1 | contig 41500 bp, 27 predicted proteins | sample 9134231 | NCBI WGS metagenome assembly JAEEGL01 (sample SAMN16246548, study PRJNA631951) | gut metagenome | biome: gut microbiome; feature: rumen; material: fiber-attached | host: Bos | place: Iran: Karaj | collected 2018-10
CCCTCAGCGTCGAGGATATACCAAGTACGGCTTACTTCAGCGGGTTTTGCCAGTGTAGTTGACATAATATTTTCCTCCTGTAATAAATTTCGGAAGGAAAGCGGATTCGGAAACAAGAGGCAGAGCCTCTGTAAGAAGCTAAAGGACCTGCCTCTTGCTTCCCGAAAAAACGCCTTTTCCTCCGCAGTGCAAGATTAATTATACACGATAGGAGCGCATATGTCAAGAGGTTTTTGCGGATTTTTTTAATATATACTTAATTTTCTCTCTGAATCTCTCACTTATGCTCCTTTTCTCTCTTGTTCTCACGTTTCATTTCAATATTGCGTGGTAGAAAAACGGGGAGCAATTCCGCCGAATTGTGTGCAATTTTACGAGCCTGAATGGCGGATATTATCCGCACCCTTTTTGAGCCGCAAAAGCTGACCATTTTCCGTACCTTTTATATAGTCTAATCATTTATTGCTCATTATGCATAACCCGCATTGACAAATGAGCACTATTGTGTTACAATATATACACAAAAATTTATTTTTTGGAGGAATTAACTATGAGAGGAAAAAACTTCAAGAAGCTTATAGCGGGCGTTATGAGTGCAGCAATGACGCTTACAGCATCAGCTTCTGCTGTTCATGCGGTAGCACCCGCACAGATACAGCTGACAAACAACAAAACTGCATCATCAGAGGGCAAGGTCGTATACGAATGCGGCTTCGAGAGCGAGGCTGACCTTGAGCACTGGTCAAACAGAGGCGGAGATGATACAACAGTTGTTGCTATTTCAAAGGACGCTGCCAAGAGCGGCGACAGCGGACTTTCCGCTACCGAGAGAGGCGACACATGGCACGGTCCCGCTTTCCGCATGGACGGCTTCCTCGAGCCTGACACACAGTACTACTTCTCCTGCTCGGTAAGAGGCGAATGGTACACCAACACCACTCTCAGCTTCCAGTTCAGCGTTGACGGTGACACCTCATACTCCAACCTCAAGCAGAACATTCAGGCAACCAGCGGCGGCGGAAACGGCTGGGCTGAGATAAAGAATGTTCCTATCAGCTACTCCGAGGGCATGGAGGGCGTTTACGTATACTTCGAGGGCGGACAGGAGTCAATCTTCATCGACGACGTAAAGATCACAGAAGCTCCCCGTGTTGAAATTGAGAGCGATCTTCCCTCACTCAGCGAGATATACAAGGACAAGTTCAAGATAGGAACTGCCCTTTCACCGGAGGATATGTCCTCACAGCCCTTTATGGACCTTCTTCAGAAGCACTTCGGCGAGAGCATCACAGTCGGCAACCAGATGAAACCCGACTACGTTCTCAACAAGACAAAAACACTTGCATACTTCGAGGAGACAGGCGACGATGAGACTCCTCAGATAAGCTTCTCACAGGCAAAGCCCGTTCTCAACTATGCAAGAAAGTATGGTATCCCCGTAAGAGTTCATACACTTGTATGGCACAGCCAGACACCTGAGTGGTTCTTCAAGGAGGACTACGATGAGAAGAAGGACTACGTTTCTCCCGACAAGATGAAGAAGCGTATGGAAAACTATATCAAGAGCTTCTTCACAACACTTACAGAGCTCTATCCCGATGTAGACTTCTATGCCTGCGACGTTGTAAACGAGGCATGGACAGACGACGGAAAGCCCCGTGAGGCAGGTCACTGCGGACAGTCCAACAACTATGCGGCTTCCGACTGGGTAGCAGTATTCGGTGATAACTCGTTCATCGACTATGCATTTGAGTATGCAAGAAAGTATGCACCCAAGGGCTGCAAGCTCTACTACAACGACTATAACGAGTACATGACAGGCAAGCTCGACGCTGTATGCAAGATGGCTGAGAGAATAAAGGAAGCAGGCAATATCGACGGTATCGGTATGCAGTCTCACCTTGACGTAAGACAGAGTCTTGACGCTGCATTCCCGTCACTGGGCATGTACGAGAGCGCACTCAAGAAGTACACAAGTCTCGGCCTTGACGTTCAGATCACAGAGCTGGACGCTACTGTACAGGAGCACTCAGGCGATAAGTACTATGACGTACAGGCTAAGTACTACAAGGGTCTCTTCGACCTCTATGAGAAGTATGCCGACAAGATCTCCGCAGTCATCTTCTGGGGAATCACAGACCACAAGAGCTGGAGAGCTTCACAGAACCCCCTCATCTTCGACAAGGAGTTCATGGCTAAGCCTGCATTCAAGTCCATCGTTGAAGGCAAGACAGCTTCCGATCCCGTAAGAACAACTATCGCAGACCCGGGCAACAAGGTAACTACTACAACTACTGCTACCACAACAACTACCACAACTACTACAGCAACAGAGACAACTGCAACAACAGCACCCGTAACAACACAGCCTGCAGAGACTACAGCTCCCATAGTAACAGGAGAGCTCCCTGTAACACTGGCAGGCGACGCAAACGTTGACGGTCAGGTAGATATGGGCGATGCGGTTATCATCATGCAGTGCCTTGCAAACCCCAACAAATTTGACGTTGGCGGTACAGACGAGCACAGCATCACTGTACAGGGCAAGACAAACGGAGACGTTGACAAGTCCAGCAAGGGACTTACAACAAACGACGCACTCCGCATACAGGAGTACCTCCTCGGCAACATAAAGAGTTTTTTCTGACAGAGCCCGTCGTATTTCAGCTGAGGGCTGAAGATGCGGCGCTTCCCCTCGAAAGTTACGGGGAATACTACGGTACAGTAAAGAACGACGAGTGTTACGACGTAACTCCTGCCGGTATAAAGGAAAAATACGGCTATCAGATAGTAAAATTCGCACAGAGCGGAAAGACTATCCTAAACTATAAGGACTGTGATTACGAACTTGGTTCATATTTCGGCGGCGGCGGAGCAGGCTCCTGCGCTATAGCCGACCTCAACAGCGACGGTCTGAACGAGGTATACTACACAAGCTCATGGGGCTCGGGTGCATCGAATGCAGAGGCAGGCTACTACGACCCCGTAAAGTGCGAGGTAGTAAAGTTTGAAATGGACTATGATCAGAGACAGGTATTCACGTCCACAGGGACTGTGCTTACAGCAGAGGACGGCGTACTTGCAGTATATACGGCTGCGTTGAAGACAGGCTCGTCATATGTGAAAAACGAGCTCAGCCCGATCGAGAAGATAGCCGAGATAAGGCTTGACTCGGAGGGCAGGATAGCTCTCGTTACATCAGGCATATCCACACATTGACTTTAGAAAGGCTGCACCAACGGTGCAGCCTTTCTTTGCATGCGGCGGAATGAAGTTCCGTTCACTTGACAAAAACGCAATAATACGTTATAATAAAAATACTATACTAAAAAGGAGATGAAAGCAGCAATGGACGGTGCCCCTGACGGCAGCAATCCTGATAATTACACGGAGTTCTCCGTTGAATATAAGATATCAAGGCATGGTCTGCATTATCGTTTGTGTTGACTGTGCCTTTACAAGGTTAAAGAGAAATATTATATTTACGGAGGATATGAATAATGATAGGGCAGATAATTCTGCAGATAATACTTATAGCGCTGAATGCGCTCTTTGCGTGTACTGAGGTGGCGGTCATATCCACAAGTGATGTCCGCCTTGAAAAGCTTGCGGCGAGCGGCAACCCCAAAGCTGCAAAGCTGAAAAAGCTCACTGATACGCCTACACGTTTCCTTGCTACCATACAGGTAGCGATCACACTGGCAGGCTTTATAGGAGCCGCCTTTGCAGCAGACAGCTTTTCCGAGCTGCTTACCTCTGCCATTGCAAAGACGGGCACAGGCATTCCCACAGCGGTAATAAAGAAGATATCGGTGGTTCTCATCACCCTGATACTTTCCTATTTTACTCTTGTTTTCGGCGAACTGGTACCAAAGCGCTTCGCCATGAAGGATCCGGAAAAGATAGCTCTTGCCATGAGCGGCATGATATGCTTCGTGTCGAAGCTTTTCGCACCGCTGGTATGGCTGCTCAATGTCACCGCTAACGGCATACTCCGTCTCATGGGCATAGATCCGGAGAGCGACGACGATACCGTTACCGAGGAAGAGATACTTATGATGTCCGACGCAGGTGCGGAAAAGGGTACTATCGACGAGGACGAGAACCGCATAATCAAGAATATATTCGCCTTTGACGATACAACCGCAGAGCAGGTCTGTACGCACAGAACGGACGTTGACGTGCTGTGGAACGACGATGATGTGAGCGTGTGGGAGGAAACTATCCACCGCACAAGACATTCCTCGTTCCCTATATGCGGAGAGAGCGTGGATAACGTTATCGGCGTGCTCAACGCCAAGGACTACTTCCGCCTTGAGGACAAGAGCAAGGAAAGCATAATGGCTTCCGCAGTACATGAGCCATGTTTCGTGCATGAGAACATGAAAGCAGACCGCCTCTTCGATCAGATGAAGCAGCGGGGCGCAGACCATTTTGCCATAGTAGTTGACGAATACGGCGGAATGAGCGGTATCATTACCATTACCGACCTGGTTGAAGAGCTTGTGGGCGACTTTGCCGAGGATCCCGAGGACGAGCCTGCTGCAAGGCTTGAACAGACAGGGGAGAATGTATGGACGGTACCGGGTATAAGCTCACTCAGCGATGTATGCGAGGAGCTTGATGCAGTGCTTCCCGCCGATAAGTACGAGACTTTCGGCGGCTACGTAATAGCCGAGCTTGGCGAGATACCCAAGGACGGTTCGCAGCTCACCCTTGAAGCGGGAGGACTGCGCATAGAGATACTGGAGGTAAAGCACCACCGCATAGAGGTATGCCGCGTGGAGAAGCTTGCCCCCGATGAAGATGAAGAAAAAGAGGAATAAGGTTCTGGAACGGTATGATCGGCAACAGCTGTTGATACCACATTAATTGTTATTAAGGAGTTGCAGATATGGCATTATTCAGAAAAAGTTCAAGTGAAAAATCGGCAAGATGGGGAGCGTTGTTCTTTATCATAATAACCGTGGCAAGCTTTATAATGGGAATACGCGGCTTTACAGGTCAAAATGTAACCCTTGACGATGCATTTGCAAACGGCATCAGCGGCGGCGAGATAGTAAGCGGAACTCCTGTATATGGCGGAAATCAGTACGCCTTGAAGGTAAAGCACACTGTAAGGTCTATCCCTGTGGGCAACGATTACTACTATTACATACTCTCCGAAGACGAGGAAAGCATTCTCGCAGTCCGCGCCCCAAAGGATTTCGGCAAGAACTTCGACGGGGAATATAAAAACACAAAGAATGTAAGGATAAAGGGAAAAGTCAAGAGAATGGACTACAAGGTAAGAAACTCTCTCAGCTCAGGCTACGGAGATGACTATTACATCGACCTTCTCAGCAGCCGCATGAGCATATTGTGGCTCACTGTGGGTATACTCAACCTGATTATCATAGGTCTTTTCGTGTTCCTGAACATTAAGAAAAACAATGATTCTTACTTTTCAGAAACTGCAGTCTACAAGGCACTGGGCGCTTTCATGCTCTGCGCATTTATAGCCGCAGGAGTGCTGCTGATATATGTTATGTCCCACATCTGACGGATTGACAATATCATGCAGAGATGATATAATTATAGTACTTAATATTACAGAAAGAGGTCATAATTTATGGCAAAGGATAAAAAGCTGGTATCTGAGATAACCTCAATGGACGAGGATTTTGCTCAGTGGTATACAGACATCTGCAAAAAGGCAGAGCTTATTGAATATACAAGTGTAAAGGGCTGTATGGTAATACGTCCATACGGCTATGCGATATGGGAAAACATGCAGAGGATACTCGACACCACCTTCAAGGAGACAGGCCATGAGAACGTATGCATGCCTATGTTCATTCCCGAGAGCCTTCTTCAGAAGGAAAAGGACCACGTTGAGGGCTTCGCTCCCGAGGTTGCGTGGGTAACTCACGGCGGAAACGAGAAGCTGGAGGACAGACTCTGCGTCCGTCCTACTTCGGAGACTCTTTTCTGCGAGCACTACGCGAATATCGTACATTCCTACCGCGACCTGCCCAAGCTCTACAACCAGTGGGTAAGCGTTGTTCGCTGGGAGAAGACCACACGTCCTTTCCTGCGTTCAAGAGAGTTCCTGTGGCAGGAGGGTCACACTATCCATGCAACAGCCGAGGAGGCTATCGAGGAAACAGAGCGCATGCTCAACGTATACGCTGATTTCTGCGAGAAGTCACTTGCAATGCCTGTTATAAAGGGCAAGAAGACAGAGAGCGACAAGTTTGCTGGAGCAGTTTCCACTTACGCTATCGAGGCTCTCATGCACGACGGCAAGGCACTTCAGGCAGGCACCTCGCATTATTTCGGCGACGGCTTTGCAAAGGCATTCGGAATAGAGTATACCGACAAGGAAAACAAGAGAGTCAATCCCCACCAGACAAGCTGGGGCGTAACTACACGTCTTATCGGTGCAGTAATAATGACACACGGCGACAACAGCGGACTTGTACTTCCTCCTGCTGTAGCTCCTGTACAGGCAGTTATCGTACCTATCGCCCAGCATAAGGAGGGCGTTCTCGAAAAGGCAGGTGAGCTTTTCAGCGAGCTCAAGGCTTCGGGCATCAGGGTAAAGCTTGACGACAGCGAGAATTCACCTGGCTGGAAGTTCTCTGAGTACGAGATGAAGGGCGTACCTGTACGTATCGAGATAGGTCCCCGTGATATCGAGGAGAATCAGTGTATCGTAGCTGTACGCTACAGCGGCGAGAAGAAGACTGTAGCACTTGGCGACCTTGCAGTATATGTAAAGGCTCTCCTTGAAAAGGAGATACCCGAGGGTATGTTCAACAAGGCAGCCGAGAACCGTGCAAACAGAACATACGCATGCACAACTATCGAAGAGATAAACAAGTCGCTTGAAAAGGGCGACGGCTTCATCAAGGCAATGTGGTGCGGTGAAGAGGCATGCGAGGACGAGGTAAAGGAAAAGACAGGCGTAGGCTCAAGATGTATCCCCTTCGAGCAGGAGCATCTCAGCGACAAGTGCGTATGTTGCGGCAAACCTGCAAAGTGCATGGTATACTGGGGCAAGGCTTATTAATCAGGAACCAGTAGATCAGAGTCAGGAACTAAGTATTATGGGGCGCATAACTGCGCCCCTTTTTCAAAAAAGCTTTAATGGCTATTTCACGGGGGTGATACCGATAAAAACAGTCGAAATATTCACGGACGGCGCATGCAGCGGCAACCCCGGCCCGGGTGGGTACGGAGTGGTGCTCCGCTTCGGCACCGTGGAAAAGGAGCTTTCGGGCGGCGACAGCGCCACCACCAACAACAGAATGGAGCTTCTCGGCGTAATAACCGGACTTTCCGCGCTGAAAGAGCCATGCAGGGTGATACTGACTACCGACAGCAAGTATGTAGTTGACAGTATAACAAAGGGCTGGGTCTACGGCTGGAAGAAAAAGGGCTGGATAAAGTCCGACAAGAAGCCTGCTCTGAATGTTGACCTGTGGGAGCAGCTCCTGCCGCTCCTTGAAAAGCACGACGTAACGTTCAACTGGGTAAAGGGTCACGCAGGCCACCCCGAAAACGAGCGGTGCGACAGGCTTGCTGTGGAGCAGCGGGACATTCATTCAAGATAAGCTTAACATAACGAACTGAAAGAGGTGTATACTATGGGATTACTGGATAATATCAAGGATAAGCTCTTCAACCGTGAATCAGCGGATACGGGCTTTATGACCGATGACGAAAAGGAACTCCGCGAGTACGAGCAGTACTACACGCCGCAGTCGGGAGTGACCGACGGCACCTATGCCGAGTTCGTGGTCAGTGACATTATGACGATAATCGGAAAGGGATTAGGAATTATCGGAACAGTTACAGGCGGAGTTTTCCATGTAGGCGACGCAGTCGTTGTAGTTCACGGAAATACCGAGACGCCTGCGGTAATAACAGGTATCGAGCAGTTCCGCAATGTCTGCGACAGCATATCCGAGGGAGCGAATGCAGGAATATTCCTTAGCGGCATCGACAGAAAGCAAGTCGGCAGGAATGATATTGTCAAGAAACAAGGAATTCCAAATGCATGATCCCGCAGACGGATCAGAATTACAGCAGCTTCTGTAACAGGGCTGAAATAGGGAAAGATACATTGCAAAAACACTGAGTATTGAAAGAGATACTGTGTATTGCATAAAAATAAACCGCTGTTATTGTGAAACACTTACAGTAACAGCGGTTTTGTTATACATATCAGGTATACACTGGAAACAGGCAGTTTGAAATGATCACTGCTCACTTATCTTCTTCGTTGGATTTGTCTGTTTCATCGTCCATGATCTTCTTGTAATTTTTCTCCTCAGCCAGCTCCTTAGCCTTTTTGGCGGCTTTGCGGGCGCCTGACGAAGCGATCTTCCTGCTTCGATTCATGAGTACAGCCGCAAAAACGAGAGCGGCAGCGATAAAACCAATCATAGCCGCGATGAAAGCAATACGCTTGATATTCACGTCGGTAACGGTATACTTCACCTTTTCTGACTTTGCGTACTTTTCACCTGCCGAGCCCGAGAATACACTGAGACCGAACCCGTCAAGGCGCTGCCTCTGGGAGTTTTCAACGGTATAGCCGAAAGCGTCGTCGCCGATCGAGGTCACGCTCTTGGGAATGCTTACCTGTCTGAGCTCGTCACACACGATAAATGCGTCAGTGCCGATAGTTTTTACGCCCTCCGGGAGAATGAGCTTATTGAGGTTCATGCAGTAGGAGAAGGCTTTCTCGTCTATGAGTTCCACAGTTGTGGGTATAGACAGTGAAAGGATATTCTGATCGAACATGAAAGCTCCGAAGCCAATAGTCCTGAGCCCCTCGGAGAAATCCACATTTTTCAGTTCCGAGCAGTAGCTGAAAGCCTCGTCGCCTATGGTCTGAACAGAGGAGGGGATATGCACTCCGGTAAGCTTTGCGCAGGTGGAAAACGCACCCGAGCATATGGTATCCGCGCCCTGAGGTATGGTCATCTCATCGCTTATCTCAGTAGAAGCGCGGTATATCTTCTTTTTGGACTTGTCCATGAGCATGCTGTCCTCGAAGACAAAGCTGTTGTTTGCTGAGGTATCGATATCCTTTATCGAGAACCAGCTTCCCATGGCGTTGTCGCCGATAGTTTCAAGTGAAGCGGGGAGCTTTACCTCGCTGACCTTGCTGCACCGATAGAAAGCGTATTCGCCAAGCTCAGAGACCTTTTCGCCCAGCTTTATCTCGCTGAGGTTATCACAGAGTGCAAAGGTATAAGGCTCTATCTTTGTGAGAGTATCGGGTATCTCTATGCTTTCAAGGGAGTTGCAGCTGAAAAAAGCGTGATCGCCGAGGCTTTTGAGCTTGCGGGGGAGAGTCACGGATTTAAGCGCGGGGCAGCAGTAAAAAGCGTTCTTCTCGATAACAGTTACAGAATCGGGGATAGTAAGGGTGCTTATACCTGTACAGTCCGCAAAAGCGCCTTCGCCGATACGTGTGATAGCCGTACCGTTGCGTATGGACGGCACCTCGGTAACAACTATAGCCGAGCATCTTGTTATCGTATATGTTTTGTCATCGTTGAGCTCATAGTAGAAAGAGCCGTCGTAGAGAGTATTCTCTGCACCCTGAAGCTGGTCAGCGAAAGCATTCACAGGCAGACAGCATACAGCGGTGATGCCAGCGGCCAGGAGAGCGGCAAGCTTATTCATCGTCTTCATCACTGTTCTTGTCCTCCTCGTCGTCTTCGTCTTCCGCGGTATTCTCTTCCTCTTCATCGTTATCATCATTGTCTGACTTTGTGGAGGACGGCTTGCCTGAGGTTCTGCTCTTTATCTTTTTGCCCACAAAGGCGCTGACCACTGCAATGAGAGCAGCTATTAAAAGTCCAAGCACAGAGTAAACGAAAGCAGAGGAAATATTCTTTCCGAAAAGCTTCGAGGTACCTGTAACTACCTTTATACCTGCCTCCTTGGCGAACTTATACGCCTCGGAATCCTTCGGAGCATAGAGTGTGAAGCCCTTGACCAGTTCGTCGGCTACATCGCTGTTTTCAGAATCGGCGGATTCATGATAGCAGTAGCCGAAAGCACATTCGCCGATCTCCGTAAGGGACTTTGGCAGACGGAGACTTTTCAGCTCCTTGCAGTCGTAAAGAGCGTCAGTGTCCAGTTTCCTGAGCGAATCCGACACATCTATACTTTTGAGCTTCAAGCAGCTCTCAAAAGCGTAGGGATTGATTATCTTAACATTGGGGAGCTTTACGCTTTCAAGGTACTTGCTGTTTGCGAAAGCTGACTGCTTGATCTCGGTAACGTCCGGGGAAGCAGTAAAGCTCCTGCCCTGCTTTGCAGCAGGATAAGCAGCGATAATGGTCTTGTCACTGCTGTACATGATACCGTTGTCGGTGCAGTAGATACCGTCGCCGCTGATGTTTATATCCTCGAGAGCGGTACAGAATATAAAGGGCTCGTCGTCGTTCCATTCCTTGATACTGCCCGATATCTTCACAGTTTTAAGTGCAGTGCAGTCGCAGAATACGCGGTTGCCGATAGTTTCTGCTCCGCAGATCTCGATCTCCTCGAGGGCGGTACAGCCGTCAAAAGCCTGATCTCCGATGAATTTTACATTTGCGGGGAGAGTTATCTTTTTCAGGCCTGTGCAGTTGAGGAAAGCCATTTCCCTGAGCTCCTCGACACTGTCAGGTATCACTATCTCCGAAGCCTTTACAATAGTGAAACAGCTGGGGTATATCTTGGTTATCTTATTGCCGTCTATCTCATCGGGGACAGTCAGCACGCCGCTTTCATCGGAATAGCAGCAGGTAAGAGCGGCTCCGCCGTCGATAATGCCGTACTCGTAATCGCCTGACTTCTTTCTTTCAAGATTGAGGTAATCCTGTATCTGACGGTATTCCTCGGGAGTTACGAATGTAAAGTTGTTCTTGTAATCATATTCGCTGTCGCTGTCGGTCGCATATCTCTGAGCAGCCGAATTCAGCTTTCCCACCAGCGTGAAGCTGTCATCTGCTACCATATTTTCATATTCGTTGGAATGATAGCCGAAAGCGCAGTAGCCTATCTCCGCAACATTGTCGGGGATAACTATGGCGGTAAGCCCCGTATTTACGAAAGCGTACTGACCTATCTCAACGAGAGCATCGGGGAGCGTTATATCCTTAAGAGCAGTACATCCCGAGAAAGCGCCGCCGCCGATATATGTAAGGTCATCGGGGAGCTTTACCTCATTAAGGGCGGTACAGCCCGAAAATGCATAGGGGTGTATCTCGGTTATCTTTGTTTGGCTGAGATCTATACTGAGTATCCTTGTAAGTCCTGCAAGCGCGAAGAAGCTTATATTTTCAAGCCCCTTGGGGAGATTTACCTCGATGAGACCTGTGTTGTACATTGCCGATGTACCGATGGTCCTGACTGTATCGGGAACAGTAAAGGTGTTTCCGCCTTTCATGGGAGGATAGCATATGAGCTTGTCCTTTGACTTTGAGTAGAGTATGCCGTCCTCGGTGCAGAAGTCCTTGTTTTCCGCGTCAACGCTTATGCTTTTGAGCTGTGTGCAGTAAACAAAGGGGTTATTGTCCGAGATATAGTTTATGGAAGCGGGGAGCAGTATCTCCGTAAATGGAGTAGCATACGGGTCGCTTCCGAAAGCCTTTTCGCCAAGCTCTGTAACGGCTATGCCATCGAGAGTATCGGGTACCATGAGTACTGCCGCAGTGCTGGAGCAGCTTTCGATACAAACTGTGCCGTCGTGGGTCAGCGAATACATGAAGTCGCCGCTTTTTATATATGTATCATCGGCGTCTTCATCATTGTCAGATATGTCGTCATCGTCTTCTGTTAAGTCCTCTGCCTTTTCTGTTGCAGTCTGCGTTGTTGCGGCAGGCTCGTCTGCAAACGCGTTCATTGCAGGAGCTGCCGCATAAGCGCACAAGAGCAGGCCTGCTGTAAAAGCTGCGATTTTTTTGCGTTCTAACATAAATATTACCCTCTCACGTAAATGATGATTCTCATACATTATAGCATAATGAGCATGATATTGCAACGAATTTCACATATTTTTCGCATTTCACGAGGCTTTTTTCAGATTCCGTCCACATTTTCTCCGAAAGACTCTGCTATAAGGGCTTTCAGGGTATTTACGGAGAAAAAGTCCTCTGTTCCGAACAGCTCCAGAAGTTTTTCCGTGTTTTCCTCGCAGTATTCCGTTTCCTTGGAGTAATCCTTCGCTATTCCGGCACAGTCCTCGAAGCTGCATTCGCCCCGGCAGCGGTACAGCTGAGCGATGAAAAGTACGCTTACCGCCGCAAGCTCCGCATATCCGAGAACATTTCCGTCGTATACACTTTTCATTACGTACCTGAACAGGAAATAGGCGGCTATCCTGCGCAGATATGGGATATACCCGGCTTTCAGTGCCGGAGCGCCGTGGAGCTTTTCCGCACAGCCGCGCACATATGGTATCCAGTTTTCGTCGATAGGTTCGAGTTCTGAGAAGCAGCGGAATATGGCTGCCATAGCTTCACGGCAGCCTGCGGCGGCTGTGTTTCCGGTCATGGGGATATCTATGTACTTCTGCGCATTTGCCGCAATGTCAAGGACGCTGCAAAGAGCTTCCGAAAAAGGCATGTCGTCATTGCAGACCGCGTCAAGCATAGCTGTGCGGGCTTCAAGGAGCAGGCTGAAAAGCTCGTCATCGTAGTCACCTGCGGCTTCCTCAAATGGTATCTCCTCCTCGCAGAGTACAAAGGGGCGGGAGAGTATAAGCTGCGCCGAGGCTTCGCAGCAAAGCCCGGTGCCGCCCTCCTTGACAGTGCCGAACCACTCAAAGTAGCGCGGGTGCTCAGCGCAGATATGGCAGAGGCTTTCCTTGCCAAGCTCGGTATAGATATCGCATAGCCCCTTTTCATTGAGAAAGGGACAGCGCTCGTCCTCGGTGAGCACAAAGGAGCCGTCCCTGATGCTGTTTCGCAGTCTTTCGCCGAATTCTCCCTTTACCTCGGCGTATCTTCTTGCAGTAGCGTCGTCTATATCTATCTCCCAGCCCTTGCAGCAGCTGTCTTTGCAGTCTCCTGCGATGCACCTGAAATCGCGGCAGTATCCGGGTGTCCGGTATATCATATGCTTCTCCCTCCGGCAATAATAAAGGGACTGAAAGACAGTCCCTTTGATTCAGCTATTTTTACAGCGCCCTGCGGTTCTTGTGTTCCTTGATAAGCTCCGCTCTGTTGAACTCCTCGGGAGTTGTGAATGTGGGAACTATATCGTGCAGAGCCTTTACCGCCTCCTCGTTGAGGTTATGGTTGGCGGCATTGCGCAGTCTGCGGAGCTTCCTGATAAAGGAGTCGCAGTTGAGCTGTATCTGATTTCCTATGAATATGAGCTTGTTCGAGGTCTGCTTGAGGCCCTCCTCGTCCATGAGCAGCTCTTCTCTGAGCTTCTCGCCGGGGCGGAGACCCGTGAACTTGATCTCAACGTCCTCGTAGGGTATCTTTCCGTACATGCGGATAAGGTTTTCCGCAAGTTTTACGATATGTACGGGCTGACCCATGTCAAGGACGAATATCTCGCCGCCGTGTGCTATGGCAGCAGCCTCCATAACAAGGCTTACAGCCTCGGGTATGGTCATAAAGTATCTGATGACGTCGGGGTGGGTAACGGTAACAGGCTTGCCGCTCTCTATCTGTCTGCGGAAGAGAGGTATTACGGAGCCGTTTGAGCCGAGAACATTTCCGAAGCGTGTGGTGACGAACTCGGTGCAGCCGTCATGCTGCTGTGAGTAGTACTGTATTATCATCTCGCAGCAGCGCTTTGAAGCGCCCATGACATTGGTGGGGTTTACTGCCTTGTCGGTGGATATCATCACGAACTTCTTTACCTCGTGGAACTGTGCAAGCGAAGCTACATTGAACGTACCTATGACGTTGTTCTTGATAGCCTCCATAGGGGAGTTCTCCATGAGGGGAACGTGCTTGTGAGCAGCTGCGTGGAAGATTATATCGGGCTTGTACTTGCCCATAATAGCGTTCATACGGTCATAGTCCCTGACAGAAGCGATAAGGACGGTGAGTTTCAGGCTGTCGCCGTACTCCATTATTAGCTCCTGCTGGATATCATATGCGTTGTTCTCGTAGATATCTATGATGATGATATGCTTGGGATCGTACTTGGCGATCTGGCGCACAAGCTCAGAGCCTATGGAACCGCCGCCGCCTGTGACCATACAGGTCTTGCCGCTGATGAAGCTGCGTATATCCTCGTTGTCGAACTTTATGGGAGCCCGTCCGAGGAGATCCTCAACCTTGATGTCATGCATCTGTGAGAGGAGAGGATTGTTCTTGTCGTTGAATATGAGGTTGCCGATAAAGGGAACTACCTTGACGGGAAGATTTGTGCCCGAGCATATGTCGAGTATCCTTTTTCTCTCGTCCTCAAGACAGGAGGGGATAGCGAATATTATCTGTTCGATATGCTGCTGGTCCACGAATTTTATTATCTCGTTTGTGGTACCCACAACGGTAACGCCCTGTATCTCGGAACCAATCTTGCTCCTGTCGTCGTCGATGATACATACCGGCTCGTACTGTGCCGGCGGGTTTTGTGTGTCGGAAACAGTTCTTCTTGCGTTGTGTATCTCGGTGAGTATCATTTTGCAGGTCTGACCGCCGCCCACTATCATGGTGCGCTTTCTGCTCTCGTCAGTAGCGGCAGACTTGATCGTAACGAATGCTTCCCTGAAAAGCAGTCTGAACATGCATACTCCCGCAATGGTCAGCAGGCAGTGTATGCACATGAATGTCAGGGGGATTTCCTTCTTTGCCATGTATACGAATATACCCGAGGCAATAAAGCCGACGATGACACCGTAAAGGCATGAGAGATAGTCGCGTCTGTTGAAGAACCGCCACAGCTTGCTGTAGGCGCTGAATATGAACAGACCGCCGCAGCAGGAAAGGATCCCTACCATAAAGCTTATGAGCAGCCCCGAGCTGCTTATCTCCCGTCCCGAAAACGAAAGAATAAAGTTGGTGATAAGTGACGAGGATACGACTATAAAAGCATCAGCAAGAACAAGCACAGTTCTCCTGAAGCTGAATTTTTCCAGCATTTTTTTCAAAACAATAACCCCCAGTATTCAGCCTTTTGTAATATAAAGCCGATGATCTCCTTCTATCATATATTTTTTACAGAACCGATAAGGCTTTTTACCTGGAGAAGCTCGTCCGAAGCCCTGATTATCTCGGGTCTGCAATTTTCTGTAATTATATCCCAGTTCGGCGCCCTTCCGTCGGTGTTGTGGGAATCGCTGCCGAATACGACCTGTATGCCTGCTTTCAGTACACGTTCAAGGAGCTCTTTCTCTTCCGGTACAAGGAAAGAGTCGTTGTTGAACTGGAAAACGGCGTCGATACCGAGCAGCTTTCCGAGGTTTTCAGGCGAGTAGTACTGCATGTAGCGGTGAACGTGAGCGAGTATTATCTTCAGTCCGTATTCAGAGGATACAGCATTTATCTCCTCTAGCATCCAGTCCTCAAGGTCACGGTAGGGCAGTTCAAGCAGTATCATGTCCGAATCCTCGACAGCGAGCTGTTCTATACCGTGTATTTTTGATATCCCGTGCTCCACGGCGACCTCTGCGCCGAGAATGATATCGGGAACTGCGGCAAAGTCGGCAATGCTCTCGAAAGCGTCCTCCCGCCGCAGCAGATATTCTGTCAGTGAACGCTCCTCATGGGCGTAGAAATGGGGGGTAGCGATGATACGCTCCACACCCTGCTCCCGCATCATTTCGATCATTTCGAGAGCTGTTTCCGCGTCCTGAGCTCCGTCGTCCATATCGGGCAGAATATGGCAATGGTAATCAGTAAGCATATTTTATTGTCTTCCTTTTATTCTGATCTGCATATTTATTGTTAAAGCATTATATATATCTTTGCATTCATAATATTGCATAAAAAATCGGTTTATATGTTTTTGTGTATCTAACGTGCGATACCGCTATAATTATATAATAATTAGTATAGGTTTGTCAATAGGAAATATTAGTTAATATTATTTTATAATTCTTATAAATTAAACACGAATAAAAATACAAAACAGATCTTAATACGGATAAGAGGCCGGGCCTTCCAGTAATTGCCCGCACTGCGTTCATTCAGCAGGTCAGAACATATAAAATAAAAAATGCAGCTGCATCAGCAGCTGCATTTCAGAGGTATATGGATCAAATATGATATAACTATCAGTCGATCACTGTGTCTGTAACAGGAAGTGTCTTTACGAGGTTAAGGAGGTAAAGCTGAATAACCTGAGCGTCCTTAACAGTAACGCCGTCGTTTCCGTAAACGTCAGCAGCAAGCTTGCCGTTGCCCTCAAGTGTGTACTTGTTGGGGTTAGCGAGAGACTGCATGATCTTTACAGCGTCGCTGAGGTCTACCTGACCGTCCTGGTTAGCATCGCCTGCAAGACCTGTAAATGTCTGAGATGATGTAACGGGCTCGGTTGTTACTGTAGTAGTGGTTGTTGTTGATGTTGCAGCAGATGTAGTAGTGGTCGTTGTGGTTGTAGTTGTAGTAGTTGTAGCTGTTGCTGTTGTGGTTGTAGTTGTTGTCTCAACAGCAGCAGCGCCGAAGTTGTACTGAACCATGTCTACGAGCTCGGGCTGATACCAGATCTGGCACTCAGCAGAAGAGATACCTGCAGGGAACTTGCTCATAGCGATTTTTACTGTAAGGTCGCCGTTGGCATCTGTCTTGCCTTCCCACTCTACCTGCTCCCAACCGTCGCCGTTGAAGCCTACGCAGCCGTTGGTTACAGTGTTCTTTTCGCCCTTGAATGTAAGGATAAGGTCGTCGCCTGCCTGAGCGTTGGCGAAATCGATCTTGTACTTCTTTGTCTTGTCAACAGGAACTTCGATGTCTACCTCGGGTGCGTTGAGGATGACCATCTTCTCGATGTTTGTAACTGAGTCTGTTCTTGCCTGCATGTGGTTGACTGTTGAAAGGTCGTTCCATGCAGCGGGGAGCTGCTTGCTTACGAGGTAGTAAGCGATGCCGTTAGCCTCGTCAACTACGTAAGGCTTGAACTCTGTCCAGTTGCCGTACTCAGCGTCTGAGAATGCGAGGATAGGAGTTGCGCCTGTGAACTTGATAGCAACTTCCTTGCCCTCAAGTGCAGACCAGGCTATTTCCTGACCGGGAGTTGTGTTCTCGTAGGTCTTTGACTTGGAAGCGTCGATCTCGATAGCCTTGTCTCTGAATACAGTACCCTCTGAGAGGTCCTGATGAGTGTATGAAGGTATTTTTCTTTCGCTGCCCCACTTGATAGAAGTATCGTTCATTACCTCCATCATCTTGTCGATAACGGGGAGGCTTGTCTGATACCACTCGCCAGTCTCACGGTTGATGTAGCCGTGGCACTCGCCGGGGTCCTTGGGATTTGTTTCGATGTTGTTGTCCCAGAGACAGCAGGGGATACCGTACTTCTTAGCTGTTGAGAAGTAGAGGTTTGTCCACTCAACTCTTGCCTCTGTGTTTCCGAAGTTTGATGTGCCCATTTCACCGATTACAACAGGGATATCCTTGTCGAGGAAGAGGTCGCGCATGCCCTGAAGGGTATCAGCGAGGTTCTGAGCGTATGCACCTGTGAATACTGAGTGATCCTTGACCTGTGTATTCATGGTGAAGTCATAAGGTGTATAAGCGTGGATTGAGATTGCTACGTAAGGATCGCTGGGAACGTCGATAGCCTTGAGGAATGTCTGCTCGGCACTTGCACAGTAACCGGGGAGCATAAGGAGACGTGTCTTAGCGTAAGGACCGTCCATGCCTCTGATGAGCTTTACGAAGTCAGCTTCGAGCTTGTTGATAACATCGCACTCGTCAACTGCGCTTGCAGCCCACCACTCATATGTTGTACCAACTGCACGGGGCTCGTTCATACACTCGAATATGAGGTGCTGGTCGTAATCCTTGAATGTTTCTGCGATCTGTGTCCAGATCTTCATGAGCCTGGGCTGGATGTCATCGTAAGCAGTAAGGAGATCCTTTCTGTTTATCCAGTTCTCGTGGTGAACGTTGAGGATTATGTACATATCGTTCTTGATACCGTAATCTACAACTTCCTTTACACGTGCCATCCAGGCGGGATCGATGTTGTTGTCAGCGTCGAGGTGCTGGAACCATGTTGTCGGGATACGGACTGTGTTGAAGCCCTTAGCCTTAAGAGCGTCGAACAGAGTCTGGTTTGCCTTGGGGCAGCCCCAGGCTGTTTCTGTTTCCACACCGGCTGTTGCAAGATCACCGTTGATATCACTTGCCTTTGCGTCCATAGTGTTACCAAGGTTCCAGCCGACTTTCATGTTTTCTGTGATCTCAAAAGCTGTCATTGTTTTGTCCGCGGCAACTGCATAGTTGTCGAGGGGAGCAATGCGGAGCGATGAAAGCAGACATACCGCAGCAGCGGAAATGCTTACAAAGCGCTTCACATTCTTAGATGAATTGAACATGATATTTTCCTCCCTAAAATATTGTTAGTTTGGTTTGTTGCCTTTAAGGTCCAGTGCAGTAACCCTAAAGCATTTGACACTTATAGTTTAGCATATATGTAGAAAAAAGTCAAGATACTTTGTGCAAAATGCAACAAATTTAGCATAGAAATATTGGTAGGATAATTAGTACAAATGCCAATGAAATCCGCATACTACTGGGATTTATGTTTCGTTTGTGTTATTTAGATATAATATTTTTGTGCTAACGCATATGGTATTACTAATAGCGTAAAAATTATTGAAAAAGAAACGGTTTATTAATTATTTGGTTTCTCATTTTGTTATTTCAAATGCATGAAAAAAGACATTGAATTACATCCTGCAAGGACTGTTCACATTCGTCTCCGGACAAAAAGATCCCCTGCAAAAGCAGGGGACCGGTTTCATTTATTTTTTCTTGTTCTTCTTTGAGGTCTGTTTGGGAGCTGTCTTTTCGGCAGCCTCCTCGATGGCGTCTATAACGTCCTCGAGGTCGTTCTCCTCCTCGTCCTCATCGTCGTCGTCATCATCAGCATCTGCGGGAACAGCCTTTCTGTTTGAACGCTTGAGTGAAGCGATAACTGCAACTGCAAGATAGATGGCGAATATGAGTATCTCATAAATGATTATCTTCTTGATGGATTCGCTGAGAGCCTGACTGATACCTGCGGGAATGGACTTTGTTGCATATGCAAGCACCGTATAAGCGTTTGCGAACTGTACGTTCTCATAATAGTCGTTTGCAGTAAGCTCTGTGAGCTCGATGAGCTTGTCCACCTTTTTCCTGAGCTCGGTGAGGTCGGCCTCAACGCTCTTTACATTTGCTGTAGAGCTTGTCTTGTTGGACTTGAGAGCTTCTCTTCTTGACTCATAGAACTTGATGTCCTGTGCGGTCTGTGCGAGGCTTGCCTCGATAGTGGTCTTTGATCTGAAAAGTGAATCGTACTGATCGGAATGAACGGTGGACTCGTTCTTTGTATTTTCACCGTAAATGGTAATGGTATCCTTCTGATAAGCTGCGATGGAAGCGTTCAGAGCAGCAAGGCGCTCTGCATACTCGTCCTTGTCGCGGGTGAGGTTCTCTATCCTGTAATCGTAGTATGCAAGGGTCGAGTCCTTGTTCTTTGTAACGTTGTTTACGGATATGTAAGACGATATCTTGTCGAGATCGACAGATGAAACGTTCTTTGCATACTCGGAAAGGTCGCTGAAGGAGTAGCCTGTAATGCTTGAACGGAATGCCGAGTTGTCTTCCTTTACGAGGGAATCGACGTAGCTCCTTACCTGTCTGAGCGAAAGCCTGTACATATCTACCTGCTGTGCGTAATCGTAGTCATCGGTGTCGAGTGCCATTACGGCAGTTCCGAGAGGCTTGTTGAAGCCGTAGAGCTGATAGAAGTAGGTGCCGTAGCAGTCAACGATCTTGTTGAGGAGCTCGGTGCCTGTTGTCTTGTCAAAGCCTGCCTTGCTGTAATCGAAGATTATGCTGAACTGTGTGGGGTAATACTTTGTGTCGAGCATTGCCTGCGCAGCTGTAAGGCTTCCGTTTGTAGCCTTTTCCATTACGCTGTTGTAGGCTTTCAGATTGTCGTAGGCTTCCTGAGGGAGCTTGTAGCCGAATCTGATGTTAGGTCTTACGTCTTCAAGCTTTTCCAGCTCTATGCCCATTTCGGTGAGCGCCATTTCGATGACCTTGGGAGCCTTCATGCTCTCGATATTGAATTCACCGCTCTTTTTTGGGTCAAGTCCCTGCTCTATGCCGTCATAGGTGAAGCTTACGATAGCCTCTGCGGGTTTTGAAGTTGAGAATATCCTGAGTGCCGACAGTGAGAATACGGCAAGGCCTGCTATTATAGCTACCACTATCCACAGCACGAGGAATCTTTTCATTTGTTTTAAAATAGAAGAAACAGAGATTATAACTTCGTCATTATCTTCCTGATTCTTGATCGTAATATTGAGATTACGCTCATTATTCTTAGCCATTTCAACCTCCATATTTACCAAAAACATTTGTCTTACGGCATAACACGCCGTAAATCCAATTATACCACTAAAAAGAGCTATAGTCAATAGAAAGAACAAAATTCCAGTAATTAGCTGAAAAAACGTCTATGCTCCAACATTCGTTTGACAAAATAATACAAGGAGACGCGCCGGCTGAAAAAGAAGGAATAACAGCGGTATCGCGGAGCGGACGCCATGATCATTCTTTAGTTATTTAAAAAGGGCGTGATAAAATCACGCCCTTCCGTCCGATCATAATATGTGGCCCTTTAATCTGATAACGTTTACTACTCTGTCTACGCAGCTGCGGCATACGGCTTCCTTTTCCGCCTCTACCATTACTCTTACAAGAGGCTCCGTGCCGCTCTCGCGGACCAGTATCCTTCCCGAATCGCCAAGCTCTGCGGCTACCTTGTCAACCTCTGCGCGTACATCGGGGTCTGCCTGTGCGGCTGCCTTGTCCTTTACCTTTACGTTCTCGAGTACCTGAGGATATACAGTAAACGGAGCAGCAAGTTCGCTGAGCTTCTTCTGGCGGGACATTATTACCTGCATTATCTTAAGGCTGGTAAGGATACCGTCGCCTGTTGAAGCGTACTTGGAGAAGATGATGTGTCCCGACTGTTCGCCGCCGATGCAGCAGCCGTGCTCCTTCATGTATTCGTATACGTACTTGTCGCCTACGGCTGTCTTTGCGTACTCTACGCCAATCTCGTCAAAGGCTCTGTACAGTCCGAAGTTGGACATTACTGTGGTAACGACCGTGTTGTTTATGAGCTTTCCGCGCTCCTTCATGTATCTGCCGTATATGTAGAGGATGTGGTCGCCTGTGATGACGTTGCCCTTTTCGTCTACGCAGAGACATCTGTCAGCATCGCCGTCGTATGCGAAGCCGGCATCGAGTCCCTTTTCAACTACGAACTTCTGGAGTCCCTCGATGTGTGTTGAGCCTGCGTTGTTGTTGATGTTAACGCCTGTGGGCTCTGCATTTATAACGTAGGTCTCAGCGCCGAGAGCCTCGAATACCGACTTTGCAATGTTCCATGCAGCGCCGTTTGCGCAGTCGAGACCTATCTTCATTCCTCTGAACGAGTACATTCCGAGAGAGATGAGATAGCCGAGGTAGCGGTTCCTGCCTGCTACATAGTCAACGCTTCTGCCTATCTTTTCGCCGTGTGCAAAGGGTACCTCTTCCCATTTCTGGCCGAATGCCTCAAGCTTGCCATCAAGGTAAGCCTCAACGAGGTCGATCACGTCGTCCTCCATTTTCTCGCCCTGTCCATTTATGAGCTTGATACCGTTGTCATAGTAGGGGTTGTGGCTTGCGGATATCATTATACCGCAGTCAAAGCTGTCAACTCTTGATATATATGCAACAGAGGGGGTAGTTGTTACGTGGAGCAGGTATGCGTCAGCTCCCGAAGCTGTAAGTCCGCCTACCAGTGAATATTCAAACATGTAGCTTGAACGGCGGGTGTCCTTGCCTATTACGATACGTGCAGGCGTATCGTCGCCGTTTCTCCTCTTGAGCTCGCCGTAGTACCAGCCGAGAAAGCGTCCTACCCTGTAGGCATGGTCGGCTGTAAGATTTTCATTTGCTGTTCCTCTGAATCCGTCGGTTCCAAAATATTTTCCCACTTTGATCCTATCTCCTTAATCATTGATTTGTTCACGGGGTCATGTAAAGACCCACAACGATTTAATTATAGCACTTTGCGGGCTCTCCGTCAATGCTTTTCTCTAATTTATTTACAATTTAACATTTTATATTATAATATGTATGCGACGTAAGCGCCTTTAGGGTATACTCCCATATTATTATACGTACAAGGCTGCGGAAACTCTCAGGTAAAACCTGAAAGATTTTCCTTTATCAAAATTTTGTCCGATGCAGTGGCAGTATACGAATTTTAGTATTGCAAACGGGAAAGATTTGTAGTATAATAAAAAATAGTATATAATCGGGTATTATGGCTTAATGTGCCCGAGGAAAAAGGAGGAACAAATTTGGCTAAGACAAAAGCTACGGGCAGCAGGACCAAAAGCAGCACCGCCCGCAACAAGACCGGCAGCACTAAACCCGCAATCACAGCCGCAGACATCATAGCTGAGAAAAGAGGAAAGAAATACAAGCCCCTGTTTTATATCGCTTCGTTTCTTATACCATTTCTTCTTACCTTTGTGTCGTATATCGGCTTCGACGTTTACCCTTTCGGTGAGCGTTCTGTACTGACTCTTGACCTAAACGGTCAGTACATCTACTACTTTGAATATCTCAGAGACGCTTTCTGGGGCGACAGCAGCGCCCTTTACAGCTGGAGCAGAAACCTGTCCGGCGGCTTCATAGGTATCATAGGATACTATCTTGCAAGCCCGTTCACGCTGATAGTAATGCTTCTGCCGAGGAAAATGATACTCGAAAGCGTTATGATAATGCAGATGGCAAAGGTCGGCGCAGCAGGCCTTACATTCTGTATCTACGCGCAGAAGTCAAAGGGGCTCAAGCCGCTCCAGTCTGTAACTTTTTCCACCATGTACGCTATGATGGCATATGTCGTTATACAGCTCATAGACCCCATGTGGATAGACGGTCCCGTATTCCTGCCGCTGATAATACTCGGCGTGGAGTACCTCATTGACGACGGAAGAAAGATAAATTATATCATTCCCACAGCGATAATGTTCGTGGCAAACTTCTATATCGGCTTCATGATAGCCATTTTCATTGCCATTTACTTCTTCTACTACCTGTTCTTCGGTACGGAACGCAAGTTCAAGAACGCAGTGGAGTACGGAAAAGTTGTATTCCGTATGGGACTGTCAACTGTAGTTGTACTGATGTGCAGCATTTTTATGATACTGCCTGTCTACAACGCACTTGCTCTGGGAAAATTCGCTTTCTCGGTCCCCGATTACAGCTACAAGGCCATGTTCAATCCTATCGAGCTCGTGCCGTGTCTGCTCCCGAACCAGTATTATTCGGTAAATGTTGACGAAGGTACACGATTCTACGGACGTCCAGAGATATACTGCGGCGTACTCACATTCGTTCTCATACCGCTTTTCTTCATAAACAAGAAGATAAAGGTCAACAAGAAGATCGGCTACGGTCTGCTCTCGTTCATACTTATTTTCAGTATGTACGTTAAGCCCATCAATATGATGTGGCACGGCGGTCAGGATCCGAACTGGCTGCCCTACAGATATTCGTTCCTGCTTTCATTCGTGTTCGTATCGATGGCGGCGGATATCTTCTCACATCTTGACGGCTACAAGATGTCGCCTGCAAGCGCAGGATCTTCGGCTGCCGTTATCGGCATACTGACTCTGATATTCTGCGCGATGATGAAGAAATTCAACTACAACGAGGAAAAATACAAGTACGTGGCTATATTCCCGTACAAGGCCGATATGGACCGCGGTTACAATGACAAATGGGAGGAGCTTTGGCTCGGCACCATTGCGTTCGGTCTTATAATCGGAGCTATCTACCTCGTCGGCGTTTACTGCTACAGCCATGCAAGGACCTCCAAGGCCAAGAATGCCATAACAGTGGCAATGTCCCTCCTCGTTTTCTTCGAGACAGGCTACAACTGCTACGACTCGTTCAGAAAGATATACAAGGAGGTCGGAAACTCCGACCACAGCACTTATACCGACATAATGACCGCTCCCGACGTTGTAAAGGAGCTGGAAAAGCGTGACAACGGCTTCTACCGTTCGGAAAAGACATTTACCCGAATGGTCAACGATAACCTTGCCTACGGCATGAAGGGCATCTCACATTCAAGCTCGGTAATGAACGCAAGGATAATCAAGTTCATCGAGACCCTTGGTTATGTGACCCAGAGCTTCGAGACCAAGTATGAGGGCTGCAACCCTGTTGCTGACTCACTGCTGGGCATAAAGTACGTTCTTGACGATCCGATAAGGACGAACAGCGCTTCAAAGGTGGACGCTTCCTATATCAAGTTCTTCTCAAAGGGATATAAAAAGGACAAAAATGTCGATGCGACCATGGACGTCTACGAGAACCCCAATGCTCTCAGTATCGGCTTTATGGCAAGCAATGATATACTCAGGCTCTCGGCTCTCGGAAACGACAATCCCTTCAACAGCCTGAACAACTTCCTCAGCGCTATGGCCGGAAGTACGGAGGATTTCGTGGACCTTACCCCGAGACAGTACTATGTTCCTCTTGACTACACGGTAAAATTCGACGATTCAAAGGTAAATTTCCACGAATACAACCATAACGGCACGATACACGACTGCTATGAATCTTTCCCGGGCGTTGACGACGTTGTGGTAAACGTTGACATCACTGTTCCCAAGACAGGAGATATCTACATGCACCTCGGTTCTGAGGTAAGAAACGAGATAAACGTCTGGGCAGCCGTAAAGGACAAGACCGACGGAGTATACAAGGGTCAGAAGACAGGCAACGAGTACTTCGACGGCTACGGAGTTTACTTCAACAAGGCTACCAATGCTTCACCTGTTGTTAGATTCGGTCCGTTCAAAGCGGGCGACGAGGTGGAGATAAGACTTACCATCCCGCCCAAGGGCGCCGGCAACGTCTATACGGGCAGCGACGAGTATATGATGATAAGACAGCATGCGGGCTTCAACTTCTACTACCTTGACGAGGCCGCTTTCAAAGAGGATATCGACAAGCTCAAGGCAAACTCCTGGAACCTGGACATGAGCAAGACCAACGACAGACACCTTGTGGGCGATGTTGACGTTCAGGAGGGTCAGATGCTGGTTACTTCCATACCCTACGAGCCCGGCTGGGAGGTACAGATCGACGGAAAGACCGTACCGAGCCAGATAATCGAGGAAAAGGACAAGGATACAGGAACGGTAAGTCTCAAAAACGATGAAGGTGCAGAGGGTGCGGTAGTTGTTCTCGGCGCTCTCATGGGTATCAGAGTTCCCGCAGGTCATCATACCGTATCCATGAAATATACGCCTCCCGGATTCAATCTCGGATTAGTCCTGCTCGTATTCGGCATAATCGCTCTTGTTGCTATCTGGCTCTATGACAGGAAGCACAACAAGGTGATAATAGAGAGCATAAAGGCTAAAAAGCTCATAAAGAGCGGTGAGGCCGACAAGGTCATCGCAGAAGCCGAAAAGGCAAAGAAGACCACTAAGAAGAATATCATCAAGTCCAAGGGCGCCATTGCGGAGGAGCCTCTGAAAAAAGCGAAGGACAAGGCTAAGGAAGAAGCTGAGAAGCTTGCCGAAAATGCGGAGAAAACGGCTTCTGAGATAGCTGAAAGCTTTGCGGAGAATGCAGACAAGCTGACTGAAAAGGCTGAGGAAACAGCGGAAGAAGTCAGTGAGACTGCCGAGGAGGCGGTTGAGAACATTTCCGGTTCTGCCGAGGACGCAGTCGAAAAGGTGCTTGAGGAAAGAAAGAAAAAGAAGAAATGATTTTTCGGGGCATGAGTTTACTCATGCCCCGTTTTTGTACCGACTGACGGTGCTGCCGGGGTTCGCGGGCGTCAGCTGCGGCAGTGTGAGTATACTGAACGTAATGTTAAATTCAGGTTAAACTATTGCTGAAATCGTTGACTTGGGGGGATATCCTGATATAATAATAATCAGAAGGGAAAAAATATGATTATTAAGAAGAAAGAAAAAAGATCAGGAGAAAAATATGGAAGATTTTTCGATTTTTAACATTTTCACCCTTGTGGGCGGACTTGCTTTCTTCCTCTATGGAATGAATGTAATGTCTACAGGCCTTGAAAAGCTCACAGGCGGCAAGCTTGAGGTCGCACTGAAAAAAATGACTTCAAACAAGCTGAAGGCCATACTTCTCGGAATGGGCGTTACTGTTGCAATACAGTCCTCGTCGGCTATGACAGTTATGCTCGTAGGATTTGTTAATTCCGGCATCATGACGCTGGAGCAGACGGTCGGCGTGTGCTTTGGATCAAATATAGGAACCACTTTTACGGCGTGGATCCTTTGTCTTGACGGTATCAAGGACTCTGGAGAGGGCGGTATCGTCAGCTTTATACTGAGGCTTCTCAAGCCTGTTTCGTTCTCGCCGCTCATAGCTCTTGCGGGAACAATACTTATTATGTTCGCAAAGAAGAACAAGAAAAAGGACATAGGACGTATTCTTGTGGGATTTGCAGTCCTTATGACGGGTATGACATTGATGTCTGATTCTGTTGATCCTCTGGCAAATTCACCTGATTTCCAGAGAGTTCTCACAGCCTTCCACAATCCTATACTTGGCGTTCTCGTAGGAACGGTATTCACAGGCATAATCCAGAGCTCTGCAGGTTCTATCGGTATATTGCAGGCATTCTCAAAGACAGGCGGCCTTACATGGGGTATGTCCCTGCCGATAATCATGGGCTGCAACATCGGTACCTGCGTTACGGCTCTCCTTTCAACAGTCGGCGTAAGCAAGGACGCAAAGCGCGTTGCATGGACACATATCATCATCAAGATAATCGGTACGCTGGTGCTCCTGCCCATAATCATGATACTTCAGAACGTTGTAGACCTCAGCATCATGAACAAGACTGTCGGATACGTCGGTATCGCGGTAATGCATACCATATTCAATGTTGCGACTACAGTAATGTTCATGCCTTTCACAAAGCAGCTCGTTGCTCTCTCAAAGGTAGTCGTAAGAGACGGAAAGGAAGAGGTCAAGGATACAAAAAGGACTCTTACAGGTCTGGATACTATCCTCCTCAAGACTCCTGCTGTAGCTGTTCATACCTGCATTTCAGCTACAAATCAGATGGCAGAACTCACAAGAGAAACTATCCTCATGTCACTTAAGCTCCTCACAGTCTATGATGAAGAGGCCTGTGAAACAATCATCGAGAATGAAGATATAATCGATGGTTACGAGGACAAGATCAACAGCTACCTTATTAAACTGGCTAAATCCAGTATCACAGGTGCTGACAGCCGAAGCGTATCGAAGATGATGCACTGTGTAGGAAACTTTGAGAGAATTTCCGATCATGCAGTAAATCTCGTTGAATCGGCACAGGAAATGCACGAAAAGGGCATAATGTTCTCTGAGGAGTGTATAAATGAGATAACGGTTATCACTGATGCTATTGCAGAGAACGTAAACAAGGCCATTGAAGCATACACTAACAATGATCTTAAGATCGCGCATAAGGTCGAGCCGCTTGAAGAGGTCGTGGATAATCTCAGCACCGAGCTGAAAAACAGACATATCCGCAGGCTTCAGAACGACGAGTGTACTGTTGAGCTGGGATACATCTTCCAGGACGTTCTTACAAATCTTGAGCGTGTGTCCGATCACTGCTCAAATATCGCAGGCTGTCTTATCGAGACAGACGAAAAGACCAATCTGCACGCTTATCTCCATGAAGTCAAGGAGAACGACGAGGCGTTCAGAACGGAATACCGCGCATATGCCGAGGATTATTTCCACAGGCTGGGCGCTCAGGAAGTCAACGCATAAAAAGGATCAAGCCCGAAAGAGGTTCGCAAGAATCACTTTCGGGCTTGTTATTTTTGTTTTGCGGTTATTAATAGGGAAGTGTGAATTTGCCGGCCTTCCATACATTGTCGCTGCCGATGACTACGGAGAACTCGTCGGTCTCGGTGTGAGCGCCCTCGCCGTAATCGCTGCCGTCGTAGAAGTTGTCAACGCTGAATACTATCTCATCGTCGGTTCTGGACTTGATACCCGTTATCTTTGAAGCGGTGTAGTATATATCGGCTCCTCTTTCTCCCGAAAGAGCGTATACCCTGCCGTCCTGCTCGACGTAGAGGCTTGCGATATCTGCGTTGTCGTATTTCTCGCTGAATACTTTGTGGTAGGCGTTCTTTACATCGTCAATGGACTTTATGCTGCTGTCGGATATATGGTAGTACCTCCAGTTGAAGGCGCCCGTTTCGATGAAATCGTTGTCGGTCTCAAAGGGGCAGCCCACTGTGAAGTTCCAGCTGGTGCGGCAGGCAGACTCAAAGAGCGCCTGTGCTGCTGATATGAGCGTGCGGTCGTCGGCGTCCTCCTCGCCTGATTTGAATACCACTGCGCCGTCGGCATTGTACTCGAAGGCTCCGCCGCCGAGGGGGTCGGGCTGTGTAGTTGTGGTCCTGGCTGTGGTAGTTGCGGGAGCTGTGGTCTTTTTGGTGGTAGCCGCCTCTGTAGCCTCCTCTGTGGTTGTTGCCGCAGGCTTGGTCTCATCGGGTTTGTAGGGGGCTGTTCCCGTTTTATGTCCTTCACATGATGCGAGTACTGCTGATACTGCGGCTATTGACAGGATAATTGACAGTTTTTTCATTAAAGTTCCTCCTCATCTTCGTCGTCATCGAGGACGAAGTCTATTGTTCCGTCACTGACGCTGACTGCGGCGCAGACCACCTGCACGGTCTGTCCGAGAGTATATGTTACGCCTGTGAATCTTTCTGTAAGGGATACAGGTTCGGTGTAGTCGTATTCGCCCTCCGGGAGAGTCCTTATGTGGACAAGTCCCTCCACTGTGTTGGGCAGCTCGGCATAGAAGCCGAATTCCGTAACGCCTGATATTCTGGCGGTAAAGCTCTCGCCGATATGGGCTTTCATATATTCTGCCTTGTAGCAGTCCTCGCATTCCCGCTCTATGGTTATGGCGCGTATCTCTGCGGCTGATGAGCGGTCGGCGGCGTTTACGGCAAAGCCCGCATAACGCTTGCTGAGCCATTCGTTGTTGTAGCCTGCAAGGATATCTGTGATTATGCGGTGAATTGCAAGGTCGGGATAACGTCTTATGGGCGAGGTGAAATGCGCATAGTCATCAAGGACGAGTCCGAAATGTCCCAGCGGCTCGGTGGAATACTTTGCCTTTGCCATTGAGCGCAGTACAAGCATATTCACAGCTTCAAACTTGTCCGTGTCCTTTGCGCTTTCCAGTATCTTAGCCGCATGAACAGGCTTGAATTCGCTGAAATGGGGGCACTCCAGCCCGTACCTGGGAAGTATCTCGTGTAGAGCCTCGGTCTTGGCTTCGGGAGGAGCTTCGTGTATGCGGTACACAAATGGTACCTTTTTCTCCTTGGCAAGCTTTGCTGCCGCTTCGTTGGCAGTGAGCATGAATTCCTCGATTATACGCTCCGACTTGCCTCGCTCGCGTGGGAGCACATCGCAGCAGATGCCCTCGTCGTTGATGACGAGCCTGCTCTCCGAGGTCTCTATCTCGGGTGCGCTGCGGAGACGTTTCTTTTCTATGAGCTTGTCGGCAAGCTTGTCCATGAGCATTATACTGCTTCTGACGTCCTTGTACTTTTCAGTTATATCAGGCGTCTCAGTTCCGTCGAGTATGCGGTTTATCTCCGAGTATACACCTTTTACGCGGGAGCGTATGACGCTCTTGCAGAAGCGGTAGGAGAGCATGTTTCCCTCCTTGTCAAGCTCCATAAAGGCTGAGAGCGTGAGTCTGTCCTCATCGGGATTCAGGGAGCATATGCCGTTTGATAGCTCTTTCGGCAGCATGGGTATCACCTTGTCGGCGTAGTAAATGCTGGTTCCGCGCATGAGAGCTTCTTTATCTATGGCGCTGTTGCCCTTGACATAGTGTGAAACGTCGGCGATATGGACGCCGAGGCAGTAGCCCTTTCGGGTCTTTTCAAGGGACACGGCATCGTCCAGGTCCTTGGATTCGGCACTGTCTATGGTGAATATTGTCATATCGCGGAGGTCCTCACGGTTGTTGACGCAGTACTCCTGCACGCCGCCCTCGGCTATCTTGCGGGCTTCTCTGAGCACCTCCTCTGGGAATGCCGTGGGAGCACCGTGTACTACAAGTATCGAAGCCGCCGATGAAGCCGCATAGTCGGAGCTGCCGAAAACGAGGGTTATCTTTACCTTGTGCTCGGCGTGTCTTCTGCCGCGGTAGACTATCTCCGCAAGCACCTTGTCGCCGTTTTCAAAGGGTATGCTCTCCTCGCGGACTATTATAACGTGATTGCGCGAAGCCGTATCGGGAACGAGGTAGGGGATACCGTCCTCGTACTCTATCCTGCCTGTTAGCTGAGAGCTGCCGAATTCAAGTATATCCAGCACCTCGCCCTCGGGCTCTCCCGAGCGTGAAGCGATAGGTGATATGAGAACTCTGTCGCCGGGCATGGCTCCGAGCATGCATTTCCCCGGAATGAAGTACTCCACCTCGTCGTCGGTCATGGCAAAGCCGAAGGTACGGCTGAGCCTTGTGACGGTTCCTGTGTATACGTTTATGCGTGAGCACAGAGCTGCCTTCATTCCCTTTTTCATCATGACCACGCCCTCTGTGCGGAGCTCGGAAAATGCTGCGGTGAAGTTTTCCCTTCCGGATTTCTTGGTCCTGCATTTGGATTCCAGCTCGCTTACGGGCATGGACTTTTTCCCGTAGGCTTTCAGGAACGTGACTATTTTCTTTTTATAGCTTTCGACGGATGTTGCAGAGCCTGTCTTTTTTTCCGTCTGTTTCTTCTTTGGCTTTTCTGACATAAAAGTCTCCTTAATTACAGTTGCCGGTATGGTTTCCGAGTATCATACAAATACCGGCAATAAAAGCAAAGCCCCATGACCTTGGTCACAGGGCAATTGATTACTTCTTGAAGATCGGTATTATGTTTACTGCAAGCACAACAATAAAGAGGAGTATCGAAAGAGTTCTTGTGATCTTAGAAAGAATAGCCTCTTTTGTTCTGCCCTCGTTCTTACCGTAGAATGAATCGGCACTTGCACCTGTGAGCGCTGCTGTCATGCTGTCCTGTGACTTCTGCTCCTGTGAAAGGCAGAGAATAATAGTGATAAGGCTGATGACGAGTATAACTACTCCGCCGATGATCTCTAAAGTTGACATAAAATTACCTCCGAATAGTAAGTATGATTTACGGCATTAGCCGAAATATTTCAATTAGCTTTACTATTATATCACAGAAAGAAAGTATTTGCAAGGGCTTATCACGAAAAAGCAAGACAAAAATAGCGTTTAAAATTGGTAAAAACGTACAAGTCTGTTTCGGGACGGGAGTAAGCAGCGTGAAAAACAAGAGGGTGCGGTATTATCGCACCCTCTTTAAGCTTATATTTTGTCAGTTAAGAACGTTGATCGGGAAACCGCTGATAAGTCCGAGAAGCTTCATCTGAATTGCGAGAGCGTCGTTTGTGGAAACGCCGTTGCCCTTCTGATGTACGTCTGCGTTGATCCAGCCCTGCTCTGTGATGTGGAGCTGTGCAGTACCCTGCTTGCCGTACTTGTTGGGGTTAGCAAGAGCCTGCATGATGAGAACTGCATCTGAAAGATCTACGTTGCCGTCGCAGTTGGAGTCACCGAGAAGTGTAGGTCTGTCGATCTGCTGGGGCTGAGTTGTAGCAGGAGCTGTTGTCTCCGGAGGTCTTGTTGTTGTGGTTGTTGTAGTTGTAACAACAGGCTTTGTTGTAGTAGTAGCAGGAGTATTGCTGCTGCCTGAGCTGCTTGAAGCGCTGCCGTGGAGAACTACCTTCTCGATAGTTACATCGTCACCGTGAGGCCAGAATACCATAGCCTTGATGGTTGCGCCTGCGTCTGAAGGAATGTTGTAGTCGATAGCAACTGTCTTGTCAGCGCCTACCTTTACAGCCTCGAAGTCCTTCTGTACCCACTCGCCGTTCCATGTGCCGAATGCACCTGAAACCTCTGTGTCGCTTGAATTAACCTTGAGGTAAAGTGTAGCGGACTTAGCACCGTTGTGCTTGAACTCTGCGTAGTTGTTTACCTTTTTGTCATCGCCGATCTCTGTATCAACAGTCATGTCCTTTGATGTGAGGACTGTATCACCGTTTGATGAAGAGCTGCTGCTTGAGCTGCTTGAGCTGCTGTTTCCTGAGCTGCTTGAGCTGTTTCCGTTGCCGCTGCTGCTTGAGCCTGCGGTATTGCCTGATGAATCGCCGTCGAGAACTATCTTTTCGATAGTAACGCCGTCACCGTGAGGCCACCAAACCATAGCCTTTACAGTCTGTCCTACGTTTGAGGGGATATTGTAATCGATAGCTACAGTCTTGTCAGAGTTGATCTTAACGCCTGAGAATTCTTCCTGTAACCACTCGCCGTTCCATGTACCGAAGCCGCCGGATACCTCTGTATCGCTTGTGTTTACCTTGAGGTAAAGTGTAGCCTTCTTAGCGCCGTTGGGCTTGAACTCGGCGTAGTTGTTGATCTCATTGTCACTGCCGATCTCTGTATCAACAGTCATATCGGAAGGAAGAAGAGTCTTTCCGCTGCCTGATGATGAAGAAGAATTGCCGCTGCCGTTTGAAGGAGCTGTTGTTGTAGGCGGATTATAGTTGTTCTGAGGTGTTGTTGTAGCAGGTGTATTGTTGTTTGAAGGAGCAGTTGTCTGCTGTACGGGGGGCTGCTGATTTCCGCTGGAAGAGCTGCCGCTGCCGTTGTATATCTTTGTTACGCCCTCGATGCTTGTTTCGATAGAGCCTGTCTTGTAAGCGCTGTAGAGACCTGCTGCTGCGCCGACGAAGCCTGCGTTGTAGTCACAAGCTACCTCGTTGCTTACGTAGTCTGAACGAACGTCTCTGTAAGAGCCGTTAGCGTCTGTAGGACCGCCGCAGAGAGCGCCTATGAGTGTGTACTTGTTCTGTACGCCGTCGTTTGACTCAGCTGCACTGTTTGTGCCTGAAGCTGCTCTGTGGTGAGGATTCTTTGAAGCGTTGGGCTTGAAGCCGCAGACGAGACAGTAGGACTGACCGTTAGCGAAAGCCTTGTCGCCTGTGAGGTACTGCATCTGGCCCTTTGCCCAGCCTGCGTCGCCCTTGCCGTGCTTTGCAGCTACGAGTGAGCACATCTGAGCTGTAGCGTTGTGTCTTGCCGAGCCCCACTTGTCGTAGAATTTATATCCGTCGCCTGAAAGGTTTCCAAGCTCGGGAGCGTGTGACCAGTCGCCTGTGATAGAGCCAAGAAGTACGCCTGCACCGAGTGCAACGTTCTCCCAGTTCATTACCCAGTAGCCGAGAGGTCCGTTCTTGAGGTCATTGAGATATCCCTCGTCCTTGGTTGCAAGGTAGAGCCAGCCTGCTGCCCATGCGAGCTCGTCCTTTGATCCGCTCTCACCGCTGCCGTAGAACTCACAAGAGTAAGTTGCGGGATTCTGCTTTGAGAAGTTGTAGAGAGCCTTAGCGTACTTGAGGTCATCGGGATTCTTGAAGTTTACATAGTTTGCTGCAAGAGCTGCTGCGTATTCGGCAGTTACGTTTGCAGCGCCGCCTGTGGACCAGAGCATGCGTCCTCTGTCACCCTGTGACTCGGGAGCGCCCCAGTACTGGTGGTCTGTATTTCCTTCGCCTTTTTCGATAAGTACCTTCTGAACGTTATCACCGCTGAGGACTGTAGCGTCACGGAAGAACTTTGCGAACTTGTCTGTTATAAGTTTGAGATGTGCAGTCTGGCCTGTTGAGTCGAATGCGTCCTTGAACTCATAGTAAGCCCAGCCGAGAGTTGCAGCTGTGTAGCCCTGAGGCTGACCGAACATAGCGTGGTCGCCTGCGTCGTGGAAACCGCCGGGAACTTCGTCGTTCATGTGGCAGTTGCCTCTCCATGAGAGTGCGCAGTCCGAATTGTCGCCGCACATATTTGCGTCATAGAAATAGAGGGAATACTGAAGGAGCTTAGCGTAGTTGTCGCCGTCTGCTGCATTTGCCGAGAGAGAGGGGGTCACCGCTGTAAGAGGTGAAACAAATGCTGACATAGCAACTGCGCTGCTGATGATGGCTGATTTCAGCCTTTTGAATTTGATCATGTTATCACTCTTCTTTCAAAGTATTTTGCCTATAATATGCCTTAAGATATATTATACAGGGTTTAGGGGAAAAGTTGGTTACAAAACGGTAACATAAATATTACAATTTGATGAAATACAGGAAGAAATCCACATTTTCAGCATAGTGCGCAAAAAAGGCTTCGCTTCATTGTGTACTATCACTATAATTTATTGTGCAGAAGCCTATACAAAAAGATATCCGCGCAAAGACATGCTCTGCGCGGAAAATCATGGGGAATATGTATCTTATAATGATGTGATAAGACCGAGGAGCAGCTTCTGTATAGCCTGAGCGTCATTGTTGGTCAGGCCGTTGCCGTCTGCGTCCGCGTTCCTGATGCCGGTATCGGTTATGTGCCTTTCGTCGGTGCCGTTCTGACCGTACTTATTGGGATTTGCAAGTGACTGCATTATAAGTACTGCGTCTGACATATCCACCTGACCGTCACAGTTGGCATCTCCTGCGACTTTATTTGTATCAGCTACCTTGACAACTATCGAATACTTTAATCCGCTTACATGTATCTCCTTGCCGTCTCTTTCAAAGGATTTTCCGTAGTTTACGAAGTAGCTTCCCGGTTCGAGCTCCTTTGTTGATCCGCCGCGCCATATAGCGCCGTTGTTTCCGTGTATTTCTGCAAAAGCGGGGTCAAGAGTGACATTTTCGACTATATAGGGCTCGCCGTATATGGCTCCGTAATCGTCGTCGCTCTTCCATATGTATTCCGAACGCACCTCGAATGAGATGCCGGAAAGATCAAGCTCCTCTCCGACGGTATATTCCGTCTTTGCGGGATAGGAGATGACCTTTTTCACATATTCGCCCATATAATTGGTAACTGTGGTGCCCTGCACGGGAGGTGAAGTCGTAGTCGTGGTAGTGGTAGTTACGGGAACCGTTGTTGCTGTCGAAGTGGTCGTAGTCGTAACAACGGGCTCATTGCTGCCGAACTTGAAGCCGGCGTTTATTTCGCTTGCGCTTTCTGCAAGACTGCTCATAGCCGAAGCGTCGCCGCCGTAGAGAGCTGCCACGCCTGCGCAGGCTATGGCAAAGCATCCGTTGTAATCGAGAGCGCCCTCAGTGTACTGGTATTTGTCCGTCTGGTCCTGATATCCGCTCTTGTCGTCGCCGCCCACGAGAAGTCCGTATGCGGTGTACTTTGCGGAGGGATTTGACGAAGCGCCGTTTGCGTCCGTACCCGGGTTGGCGGCGCGGTGGTGTATATGGACAGGCCACTTTTCGCCGTATCCCAGCAGGAAGCTGTAGCCGAGACTGTTATCACCAAGGATATGGTCCATCTGGTATTTTGCAGCCTTTGCGTAGGCGGCGTCCTTGTCGCCCTTTGCAAGTGCAAGCGCGTCCATCTGTTTAGCGCAGTTGTATCGTGAAGCTCCCCAGCCGTCGGCGTTGTATGTGCCTGAGGTAAGGTCGCCCTGACTTTGAAGTTCGACCTTCAGCTCGTCAGCGAATGCCTGTTCGTCAGTAGCCTTGTACATAAGAGCTGCATATCCCTGCCATACCTTGTTCCAGCAGTATACCCAGCCGTCGTACTGGCTGTCGCCGTAGTCCTTGTTCCTGGGGACCCTCGTGGGCTTTTCACCTGCGCCGCAGAGCCAAAGCCACGCCTGAGCAAGAGCCTCCTCGTCCTGATACTGAGCCTCTGTTCCGTAGAAGTCCGCAAGACCGCCGCCCTCGTTGCCTGTGTGCTTCTGACCGAATGAGAGCAGAGCCTTGGCATATTTGATACACTTTTCAGCGTATTCGGGGTCGGAGTTCTTCACGGCATATGCCGTGCCTGCAAGTCCTGCTGCCATTTCGCAGCATACTGCGGAGTTGTTCTTGTTTGCGGTGAGCCAGTAAATAGGTCTCTTGTAGGTCTGCACCTCGGGTGCCGACCATATGGCGTGATCCTCGCCGCCGTTTGCCACAACATGAGCTATGGCAGCTACATTGCCAGAGCTGTCGAGGAAAGTGGTCTTCATAAGGTAATCTGCGCCCCACCTGAGCTCGTAGATAAGGTGATCCCTGCAGCCTGCTTTTTCATATACCCCGGGATTGAGGTAGTCCGAAAGCGCAAGGCTGCTTATTCCGAAACCTATAGTGAGATTGAACTTTATATGGTCGCCTGCGTCGTGAAAACCTCCGGATACATCGACCTTTCCGTCGTTATCGGGGTCTACAATGGATCTGAGCGAGCCGTCAAGGTCGCCCACGGACGCCTCGGCGTCATAGGTGTGGCAGTCGCCTCTCCATGTGAGCGGACCGTCGGTTATTCCCTTTCCGCAGGCGTTTGCGTCGTACATGTACAGCGACATGGCCAGCGCCTGGTAGTAGTTCTTATCCGCCGCATTTACTGTGACAGCGGGAGCTGCCGACAGAGCCGAGGTGATCGCTGCAACAGCAGATACCGCAGCTGCGGTGATCTTCTTCATAATAATGTTTGAATGCTTCATTTCAAACACCCCCTCCAATAATCCTGAAGCCCATGCTTCTGTAATATGATTATAACATATTTTTGATGGATTTTGTGAATATTTTATGTAATTCCGCACAAAACAGCAAAACTTTGTGTAATACATCAAAAACGCTGCATATCATTTGTAGGAACTTACAATCAGGTGACGCAGGCGTAAAAAACACCTCCGGACGCAGTCCGGAGGTGCGGGAAGTCAATTGTATTTTGTCAGTTCCTCATCGATTATAGGCGAGAGGCTGTTCCGGAGATCTTCCCAGTTACTGTAGGGAGCTCCGCTTTCAAGGAGCACGGAGGTGACATTGTCCATAACTCCGCGGGTCTCAAAGGTGTAGTTGCCGCTGCCGTACATTCTCGGTCCCATGCCGTAGCCGAAATCGAAAACGGGAGTTACCTTTGACGGATCAAGATAGTCCTGTATGGCGTTGTACTGCTCCTCGGTGATGGTTTTCAGAGCTGCTTCCTTTGCGGAATCCTTCAGCTGTGTTGCGGCAAGACGCTCGCATTTCAGATATGTAGCTACAGCACTGCCCTTTGTGGAGCCGCTGACAAGCATACGGGCATCTGCCTTGCAGTTGATGTATTTCTTGTCTGCTCCCGGAATATTCGGGAAAGGCACCACCATAAGGTCGTAATCGGCGTCATACTTGTCAGAGATAGGCAGTGACCAGTCGCGTGAGCAGTAGAACAGGGTGTTCTGATCGTGGAGGTACATATCGCTCCAGTAGCTGTTGTACAGCCACCTTGCCCGGAGGTCGTTCATAAGTGCCTCTGCGCTTTCAATGTAGGGGTCGGCAATATTGTTGGTGAAGCTGTTCCCGTCGAATCCGATAACGGTATGACCTGTTGACGAAAGGATAGCTTCTCCGTAGAAGCCGCTGATGCCGAAATGATGAGCTGAGGTCTCTGTCTCGATGAATCTGTTTATCATTGAGGTCAGGGCGTTCCAGTCCCATCTGCCCTCTTTCTCTAAGGTATACGGATCCTCCATGCCCTGTGAGCTGAAAAGGGATCTGCTGTAGGTGAGCAGATACGGCTCGGAAAGCGCATAGGGCACTACATAGTGCTGATCCTTGTATTTGAAGCCTTCTATGATATCCGACATATCGTCCCAGAGACCTTCCTCCTCCATGCCGAGTTCCTCAAAGTAGGGGTCAAGGGGCTGGAAAAGGTTCCGCGCCGCGCCCTCGGGGAATATACCGTCCTCGTAGGGGAACATGTCCACCTCATCGCCTGAGTTGAGCATTTCCTCGAGCCTTGAGAGCTTGTTTTCGGGTGAAGTCTGTATATAGTTTACCTTTCCGCCGTAAAAGTCCTCGAAAATGGCGATAGCCGAGGGGCGTTCGCCTGTGGGACGGTTGAGGTCGTAGTCGGCGAGCCATGTTATCTCCATGCTGCCATCAGGCACCGGAACTGTGGCGGCGTCTGTCTGAGCGGCAGTGGTAGTATCCGCCGGCTTTGTATCCGCTGGCTTTTTAGCTTTTTTATCATTGCATGAAACTGTGCAGGCTGCAACAGCCGCAGAAACTATGAGAGCCGGGAGTGCTCTCCACATATTATTCATTGATATATGCCCCTTTCAGTGGCTGCGGACTGCGCAGCCCATATCTACTTTATTATACTCGTTTAGCTCCTGCCTGTCAAGTTCAGCCCTCAGCCGTCAGGCTGACGGGGCGTATGCACACATCTGCATATCAGTCGGAAACGGCGTGACTGGGGCGATACAGGCGTCGTCCAATACAGACCGAATGTCTCAAAACGCTTTTATTGCGCAGCCTTTGGTCAAAAATGCCAAAAACGCATGGCGTTATCTGTCAAGTTGTTAAAAAATTGCGGAAACTATATAAAATAGCGTGACATTTTAACATTGCTGTGATATAATAATAAGGAAGTTTTTAAAGAAACGGGCAGGAGCGCGTTCCGCCCGATAAATACAGAAAGGGATTTATCAACATGGACAATAACAGATACAGTTCCAACCGTCCCCGCAGAAAGGTATCCCGCAGGACATACAGAAACAGAAGGCTTGCAGCGCTTGCCATAATATCTTTTCTGATACTTGTTTTTGTCGTTTTCATTGCCAAGGCATGCAAAAGCGACGATAAGAAGCCCGCTGCAGAAAAGAAGGCAAGTTCTACACTGACTACTACTACAACTGCCACAGATGCTGCCATAACCACAACGGTAACAACTACCGCGGCAGTAACGCTCCCCTCGAATGACAGCGATTTCAAGCTCGACAAGAGAACAGTTATACTTGAAGTCGGCGAGACCGATATGCCGAGAGTTCTTGAATACCCCGACGGCACAGTTGAAGCCGATGAAAGATGGGAGTCCACAGACAAGAAGATCGCAACTGTTGACAGTTACGGACATATTACAGGTGTATCGCCCGGAAAGTGCTATGTTACCCTGAAATCCGCCGCTGATCCGAAGCAGGAGGTAATGATCCAGGTAACGGTGCGCGGTGAGGATACCGATGACAACGATTCAGCAGCGCCTCAGTCGAATAAGGCTGAGGCTCCAGCCCCCCCTGTACACGATACAGAGGGGCTTACTTATATAGACGGGGTACTGCTGGTGAACAAGGAACACAGTCTCCCCGCCACATTTGCTCCAATGCTGGAACAGGTATGCTATGACCAGTTCACGGCTCTGTCCACGGCGGCTTCAAAGGAGGGGCTTAGTATCTATATCGGCTCCAGTTACCGTTCCTACAAGGATCAGGAGACCATATACAACAATTATATCGAGGAAGAAAAGAAAAAGGGCAATACCGAGGAGCAGGCTGTGGAAATAGTCGATACCTATTCCGCAAGGGCGGGTTATTCGGAGCACCAGTCGGGGCTCTGCATAGACGTCAATACCATAAATAACGCCTTCGGCTATACTCAGGAGTCGGCATGGCTCTCGGAGCATGCTCACGAATACGGCTTTATAATCCGCTATCCTTTGGGAAAGGAGAATATCACGGGCTATCAGTATGAGCCTTGGCACATCCGCTATGTCGGCTCGAAGATCGCAAGGAAGATCTACAGGAGCGGTCAGTGCCTTGAGGAATACCTCGGCGTTGCATAACAAAAAGTGTGCCCCCTGTCAGCGGACAGGGGATTTTGATATGGACCGGCTGCCGTTTTTGGCGGAACTGCCGGCGTTTGCAATTGCCGATCATACCGTGCTCATACAGCCGGAATAAATCAGAAATAAGTAACAGGCGGTGCTTTATGCCACGATTTTTCACAAATGAGATAGACGAAAACAATATTGTCCTTACGGGCAGCGACGCTAACCACATCGGACGTTCTCTGCGCATGAGGACGGGCGAAGCTGTGACGGTCTGCTGCAACGGCGTCGATTACTGCTGCACTATCGGCAGTATCACTGCCGACGCTGTGTACCTGGACCTCGTTGAGAAGCACAGATGCGCGGCAGAACCCAATATCGAGGTGACGCTCTTTCAGGCTGTGCCGAAGCTCGACAAGCTGGAATACATAATACAGAAAAGCGTGGAGCTGGGAGTATCAAGGATAGTTCCCGTGCTCACAAGGCGGTGCATATCACGCCCGGATCCGAAGGAGTTTGAGAAAAAGAAGCTGCCGCGCCTCAACAAGATAGCGGAGGAGGCTGCCAAGCAATCGGGCAGGGGAATGATACCAGAAGTAGCTCCCATGGCAGACCTCGGCAAGGCTCTTTCCATGATGGAGGCCCTTGACAGAACGGTCCTGCTCTATGAGGAGGAGGGTGGCTGCTCCTTCGGAGACGTGGACTTTGACGGTGTGAAAAGGGTGGGACTTTTCATCGGAAGCGAAGGCGGCTTTGACCGCGAGGAGGCTGAATCAGCTGTAAAAATCGGCGCAAAACAGGTGTGGTTGGGCAAGAGAATTTTACGTTGTGAAACTGCACCAATAACAGCCCTTTCAATTTTGATGTTTTTAACAAATAATATGTAAAGAGTTGAAATTCAGAAAAAGGTATGGTATAATATTTGTAGATTATCGGAATCCGATCGCAAGCGGTTCGGTAATACTAATTCTTGCGGAGAAAAGAGGAAATTGATATGAATAAGTTTTTAGTTGCAATCTTAGCTGCAGGCGCAGCAGCAGCCGTTGGATATGTTGCTGTACAGGCTCTCAAGGATAAGGATTCGGATTCTGACTATGATGACGATGATTACGATGATTTCGATAATTTTGACGCAGACGAGAGCGTTGACTTCGAGATCAGCGATGACGCTGCCGAGGAAAAGGCTGACGGTGACGCTGAAGAGGCTGACAAGGCTGACGCAGAGGACGCTGAGGACTGATTTTTGCGAGGGAGCTTCGTGCTCCCTTTTTTATTTTTTTGTTATCTGCGGCGAAATAATGCATATTTCGCCTGAATTATTGTGCGATGTTACAAATCGTGCTATCCGCACTTGACAATCCCATACTGTTCTGATATAATATAAAAGCTGTCTGTCAAAGACTTGCCGAAGAGCAGTTATCCGAGGCGTAGCTCAGTTTGGTAGAGTGCTTGCTTTGGGAGCAAGATGCCGCAGGTTCGAGTCCTGTCGCCTCGACCATAAAAAATCTGAAAAAAGTACTTGACAAGCATTAGCAAATGTGGTATAATAATTAAGCATTAGCGCTGGTGTAGCTCAGTTGGTAGAGCAGCTGATTTGTAATCAGCAGGTCGGGGGTTCGAGTCCGTCCACCAGCTCCATTATTTTGTC